>Ga0163163_10000030_pt1 | contig 171203 bp, 159 predicted proteins | sample S65metaG_FD_119766 | JGI IMG/M metagenome (GOLD analysis project Ga0163163, IMG submission 119766) | Switchgrass rhizosphere microbial communities from Kellogg Biological Station, Michigan, USA - S6-5 metaG | ecosystem: Host-associated > Plants > Roots > Rhizosphere > Soil | place: USA...
CCTGGCTCCACAACTCCCGTCGCCTCGTCACCCGCTGGGAGCGCTACGCCGCCAACTTTCTCGGTTTCCTCCATCTGGCCTGCGCCAAAATCCTCCTCAGCCATTTATGAGATGGCTTCTAGTGCCCAATGCCTAGTGCCTGACACGTGTCCTATTTCTTGATCTTGAGCTGCTCGACGGCCTTGGCCAGCGCCTCGTCCGTCGCGGGGGCCGTTTCGCCGAACGGCACCGAGGGCTCGGCCACGCCGACGTCCGGCCGGAGGCCGCGCTCGTGGATGGGCGTGCCGGCGGACGTCACGTACCGCTCGGTCGTCATCCAGAGGGCCCGATTGTCCGGGAGCTTCACCAGCCGCTGGGCCGCGGCGATCCCCGCGGTGGGCTCGCCGACCAGCGCCGCCCGCGTGTTGCCCTGGAGCGCGGACGCGAAGACCTCGGCCGCGTTGGCCGTCCCGTTTGAGACGAGCAGCACTGTCGGCAGCGCCACCGCGCCGTCCGTCGGTCCCGCCATCGTGACGGTCTTGTTGTCGCGTCCGGCGAGCGTCGCGATCGTGCCGCTCTTGACGAAGATTCTGGCCGCGGCGACGCCGTCGGCGGGCGCGCCGTCGGCCGTGCCGCGCAGGTCGACCACCAGGCCCGAGGATCCGTCCTTCTGCGCGGTCTCAGCGATCTGCTTGAGCGCCGCGGGCGCCTCGCGCGTGAAGCGCGCGACGCGGACGTAGGTCTCACCGCCCGGCAGTTTCTTGCTCGTGACCGCGGTGCCGGTCGAGGCGACGCGGGTGAGCGTCACTTCGTGCGGGTCGGCCGCGTTGCCGCGCAGGACGAGCAGCGGGACACTCGAGCCCGGCGCGCCGCGCAGCATGCGCGTGCCCGTGACCGACGACATGTCGCGCGTCGGCTTGCCGCCGATCATGCGGAGAAAATCGCCCGTGCGCAATCCAGCCTTCGCGGCCGGCGATCCGTCCTCGACGCCCACGACGCGAATGTAGAACTGGCGCGTGACGACGAGCCCGACGCCGGCGGGCGGGAGCGGCGTGCCCGCTTCGATCGCGTCCTTCTCCTCGGGCAACAGATACGCGCTCGACGGATCGAGGCCGTCGGCCAGCCCGCGCATCGCGCCGTCCATCACCTTGTCCACGTCCACGGGCTCGACGTAGCTGCTCGTGATGAGCTGGACGATCTGCCCGAACAACCGCAAGTCCGCGAATGCCTGCTGACCGGCCGCCGGAGGCGCCGAAGCGCCCAGCAAGCCCCCCACACCCACGAACAACACCAGGGGCGTCGAAATCAGAAGGATCAGGAGGCGGGTCTTAAAGGACATGGATCAATTATCGGGCACCGATCAGGCACTAGGCAAGAAGAGCCGGGCACCAGGCACTGGCATTGCACGCGTGCGCTCGCGAGTGCCTTCGTGTTTCTGCCGCCCAAAGCCTAGTGCCTAATGCCTAGTGCCCGGTGCCTGACAGGTCGTCTCAGCCGAGCGCAGGATCTTCGCCACCGCCGCGAACGCGGACTCGATGCGCGTTCGTTCGCTTTCGGACGCGCGATTCCACATCTGATCCATCGCCGGCTCGAGGAAGCGGCCGTACTTGGCGAGCGCTAGATGGTCGCCGCGATTCATCAGCCGTGCGATGTCTGCCTGCATCGCGTCGGTCACGAGCTCCATGCGCCCGACGAACACCCGCGCCGTGGTGCGCGGCGCCGGGGTGATCGCGAGCGGCAGGATGGCGTCGGCGCTTGCGCGCGGGATGAGGTAGAGCACACGCAGACCAGGCTCGAACCAGGAGTCGCGCCACGTGTCGAGCATGGCCTCGGCCTCTTTCGGGAAGAGGCCCTGCTCGACGAGCATCGCGCCGAGGTCGCGGCGGAGCGACGCGAGGTCGCTCGTGAGCGCGGGGCGCGCGAGCGTGACGTGCTTCTCGAGCGCGGCGGCCACGCGGTCGCCGAAATTCTTGCCGTCACTCTCGAAGAGCAGGACGTGTGGCACAACGCTTGTGCCAACATTCTCGACGACCACCGAGTTGCTGCCGCTCTCACGCGCGCGGATCGCCGGCGGGAAATCCGCGAGCCCGCGGTAGAAGAGAAACTTCTCGAGTTGCCCGCCCGCGGCGACCGGGGCCGCATCCGTCGCGCGCGCCGCGTAGTAGTGGCTCGACCCGGGTTCGGTGGGGAAGTCGGGCCGTGCCGCTGGCCGCACGTGGACCGCGGGCCAGGAAATGCCGCCAGCGGCTGTGAAGTTCATTGGGTAGCTTGGCCCCGGCACGACCGCTTGGGGATACCACTCGGTGATGAGGCCGTGCGGGAACTGCACGCGTACGTCCACGGAGGTCTCGCGCGGCGAGTAGAAGTAGAGGACTGGCGTTTCCATTCGGACGCGGGCGCGCAGCCCGGTCAACCAGCCCGCCGCCGGGTTCGCGCTGGCGAGACTAAGCTCCACCTTCACGTCGCCGGGATTCAGGAGTCGCACGAAGCACGGCAGGTCCGACGAGCCGCTGAGCGGGCGCCAAGGCACCGCCTGGCCGTCGGGGCCCGCGACCGACGTGAACGTGCCCCATTCGTGCACGACAAGATCCGCCGCACGGCCATCCTGGCCGCGAACCACGACGAACCCGACTGACGCGACTAGGGCGACGACGAGAGCGACGAGGCCGGCCCGCTTCAGCATGGATGCCTCCGCTTGTGGATGAGGTGTTGGACGAATTCTACGCCAGTCCGGCCGGCGCCAGAGCAGTCAGCGCAGCGTCAGGAGCATAGCCCTCAAGTCGATGGTGGACGGCTGTGGCCTGGCCGAGCATGCTCATTCCCATATTCCCGTGATGGACGTCGTCTCCGACGGACGGGCCGAAGACTTCCGTCGGACGAAGCACCGCATCGAACGTGCCAATCGCCAGGTGCGCCTCAGGCAGCACGACGATGTCCTGCGGCCTCGCGCCGCCAATCTGATGGACCGTGTTGGTGCTCTTTCGACCCTGGTCGCGGATGGGCGCCGGGAAGTCGCGCCCGAACCGCGACCACAACTGGGTGCCGCCCTGGTTGCCGGTGACCGGCAGCCCGAGCGCGCCTCGTCGGCCGGCCGGGAGATCACTCCACGGCGGCTGCGTATCGGGATAGACGCCGCCGCGCGCATCACGCCTCGCGATCGAGCAGGCGGACGATCGCGTCCAGGCGGGCCTCGATGCGATTGACGTGCCACACCAAGATTGCGCCGCCGAAGGCCGCGAGGTAGAAGCCCTGGTTGGACGTGAAGTACAGAAACAGCAGCACCGCCGCAGACACGCCAGAGCCGAGATCACTCCACGAGAGACGCCACGATCTTCTTGCGTCGCGCAGCAACTTCTCCCGCCGCGCCGTGCGATCGAGCGCCTGCGTGATCTCCGTGACGTTCGGAGTCATCTCCATACGCCTCTCCTATTTCGCCATCGCATTCATCCCGACAATGCCCGTGAGCACGGCGCCGCCACCCGCGCCTTCGATCAGGCCGGGCAGGAGCTGGCCCATGTCGAATCCGCCCGCGGCCGCGCCCGCGGTCACGGCGCCGCTGATCATGCTGCCAACTTGGCCGCCGATCAGCCCGCCGACGATCCCGACAATCGTGTTGCCGACTGGCCCGAGGTTGGCTTGCTTGAGGAGTGCGCCGACGATGTTGCCGCCAGCAGCGCCACTGATGAGCTGCAAGAGCAGGGCGGACCAGTTCATGGCTATCCCTCCTGAACGGAGTGGCGCGACACGTGAACGTGGGAGTGGCTCACGATCGCCCGGCGCGGACGCGTTGTCAAGCAGATCGGAAGATCACTTCAGGATGGGCTTGCCGTCGATTGCTGGCGGGATCGCGACGCCGAAGAACTGCAGCACCGTCGGCGCGATGTCCATGATGCGCGGGTTGGTCGCGGCGATCGGCACGCTGCTGATGAAAATCCCCGACGTCGTCTGGTAGTCGAAGCCGCAGTGGTCGCCGCTCCATTTTTCCTTGTTCGGATACACGATGTCCTTCGGCGCCCCGCCGAGCGTCGTCTGCCATGAAACGCGGTAGCCGTCCTCGAAACCGATTTGCAGGTCGGGCGCGTTGCCGAGGTACTCGCCCGAGTACGTGTCGTCGCGCTTGTAGACGTTGCGCACGATGTGCTGTTTCGTCTCAGGGTCGACGAGCGTCGTCAGGAGCTTGCCCTTGATTTCGTCGGCAAGGGCGCTCGATTCCGCGCCGGGGCTGACGACGCCCTGGCCCTCGCGTCCGCGGAGGTTGAAGTAGATCTGGCCGAGGCCCATGCTGTAGGCCTTCGTCTTCGACCAGTCCACGCTCTCGAAGAATTCGCCTCCGCCGAACAGGTCGTCGAGCTTCTTGTCCTTCGTCTGGCCCTGCAGGACCATGTAACCCTGCTCGACGAGCCACGTGTTGAGGTTGACGGCCTTGCGCCAGGCGTGGAAGCCGTGGTCGGAGACGATCATGATCGGCGTGCCGGCCGGCAAGATGTCGATCACCTGTCCGACGAACTGATCCGCACGCCGGTAGACACGCTCGATCGAGTCGCCGAATTTCTCCGCGAGCGCCGGATCGAACGCCGGATGCGCGGGATCGAGCAGCCGGAACATCATGTGTTGCACACGATCGGTCGATTCGATCACGCCGACGAACAGATCCCAGTTGTTGCCGGCGAGCTGATCGAGGATCACATTCGCGCGGTCGTCGAACGCGCGGAACAGATCGTCCATGAACGTCTTTTCGTCGATGCGCTCCTCACGCAGCGGGTTGGTCGCCTCCGCCCAGCCGAGCGTGCGGTACGGCCCCAAGCGCTTGTAGAGGTCGCCCGACAAGCTCGATGGCGAGGACAGCGGCACCGGCGGCGCGTCCGGCCGGAAATTGATCGGCGACGCGTAGAGCTTGAGCTCGTTGCCGGCGTCCGCGAGATAGAACGTCAGCATCCCGTGGATGCGGATGAAGAAGTTGATGTCGAAGTCCGTGTTGATCCACTTGCTCCATTCGCCGGTGCGCAGCGTGAACGACTGGCCGGCGATCTGGAACGTGGCCTGACCGCTGCCGCGGGTCCACGTGATGTCGAGCGGAATCGACACGTACTCCTCAGCTTTCAGCTGGCCGAGCGTGAGCCGGTCCGCGTCGCTCAAGCGGCCCTTCTCGGTGATCGCTTTGATCTTCTTCTTGACGATCGGATTCGGCGGTCCGACGAGCTGCGAGTGCGCGACGCTGCCTTCAAACGTCAAATGCTTGAGGATCCCCGCCATCTCGCTGTTGCCCTCTTGGTAGCGACTGAGGTCCGTCGCGAAATAGGAGTAGCTGCCCACAGTGCCGTGCACGTCGGGCACCGGCAGGCCGGCGAGCATCTCGCCGTTCGGCACGTCTTCGACGGGAAACGTGACCGGCACCGTCATGATGGCGCTGCGCACGCCGGCCTTGCCCGCCGTCACCCAGAACGATGTCCCGCCGCGGAGCGAGGTGACCTTCGGGCGCGAGAGCGGCATCCAGTCGAAGAGAAACGAGGGCGGCTCGACCTGGGTGATGCCGAGCTCGGGCACGTAGGTCTTCACGTCGCGCACGAGGAAGTCGTAGATGTTGTGCTTGCCGGGATTGACGCCGGTCGCAAACGACGCCCACGACGTCGGCGATTCTGGCGAGACGGTCGTCTCGAGTTTCGTCAGTCCGCCGCTCTTGATCAATCGAGAGAACGCGGGCATCTCGCCGCGCTTGAGAAACACGTCGAGCAGCGTAGGATCCATCCCGTCGAAGCCGAGGACGACGAGCTTCGGCCGATCGGAGGCCGCGGGTCGCGAGCACGCGGACCAGCTGCAGGCCGCCGCCGCCACGCCGATCGCGAGGAGAGACGCGCGACGCATGGCTGCAGTGTATCGCGAAGCGCCGAGTGAGTTTGCTACGCTACGGCATGCGATTTCTCGGCGTAGACTACGGCCGCCGGCGGATCGGGCTGGCCGTGTCCGATGCGAGCGGCGCGCTCGCGCGGCCGTGGCAGACCGTGACGGCTGCCGAGACGCCGCGCGGATCGGCCGAGGCCATCGCGAAGATCGTTGCAGGACGCACGAGCGACGACGAGCTGTCCGATCTCGGCGGGATCATCGTGGGGTTGCCGCGCCGGTTGGGCGGCGAAGACAATGAGCAGACGGGCCCTGCGCGCGAGTTCGCGCGGGCGCTCGGCGCGCTCACCGGATTGGAGGTCCACCTGCAGGACGAGCGGTTGACCAGTCACGAGGCCGAATCGCGGCTCGCCGAGCGCGAGCGCGATTGGCGCAAACGCAAAGCGCTCCTCGACGCCGCGGCCGCGGCGATCATCCTTCAAGACTTTCTGGACGCGCGCGGATGCTGAAGCGGCTCGGCATTCTCTTCCTCCTTCCTCTGGTGGCGGCGGCGGGCGGCGCGTGGTGGATGAAGACGCGTCTCGAAACGCCGTACCGCGGTTTCGACGCGCAGGAAGTGTTCGTCGATCTGCCGTCGGGCATCGGCGTCTCGGCGATCGGTGAGCGCCTGAGCGACGCCGGGGTCGTCCCCGATCCGTGGACGTTCCGTCTGGCCGCGCGTCTGGCGGGCGTTGATCGCAAGCTCCAGGCGGGCGAGTACCGCTTCGCCGAGCCGGCGACGCCGCGCGAGGTAGCCGCGCGTCTCGCGCGTGGCGACATCTACACGCATCCGATCACCTTTCCCGAGGGCCTGACGATCGCCGAGATGGCCGACATCTTCGGCAAGAGCGGATTGGGCACGGCGGTGGAGTTCCGGGCTGCGGCGAAAGAGACCGCGCTCATCGGCGACCTCGATCCCGACGCCGAGACGCTCGAAGGCTACCTGTTTCCAAGCACGTACGCGCTGGCGCGCCGCGCGGGCGCCACCGCCACCGTGCAGGCGATGGTGACCGGGTTCAACCGCGCGTTCGACGCGCCGCTGCGGATGGACGCCGCCGCGCGCAACATGACGCCGCGCGACGTCGTGACCCTCGCCTCAATCATCGAAAAGGAAACCGCGCGGCCCGAAGAGCGGCCGATCGTCTCGGCCGTCTACCAGAATCGCCTCAAGATCGGCATGCCGCTGCAGTGCGATCCGACAGTCATCTACGCGATGATGCTGGCCGGCACGTGGAACGGCAACATCCGCCGGACCGATCTCCAGATGGACTCGCCGTACAACACCTATCGCCACGCCGGCCTGCCGCCCGGCCCGATCGCGTCGCCGGGCAAGTCGTCACTCGAGGCCGCCGTGCATCCCGCGGACGTCAAGTTCCTCTACTTCGTGAGTCGCAACGACGGCACGCACGTGTTTGCGACGACGCTGGAAGAGCACAACAGGAATGTGGCGCGGTACCAAGTAATCAGGCGCCACTGACTCATTGGGCTATTGGGTCATTGGGCTATTGCTAAAGCTTCAGTCGCCGGCTGCGCAATGACCCAATGACCCAATAGCCCAATAACCCAATGCCTACTGGTTCCCCCACTTCAGCTTTTCCCGCAGCATGTCGAAGTGCGTGCGCGTCGAGATGCGCAGGAGCTGAAGCCGCCGCGGCGCGCGCTCGACGATGACGCGGTCGTCGCGCTCGAGCGGCGCGCCGAATTGCCCGTCGAACGTGACCACGATGTCCGAGAGGCCGGGCTCGATGACCGGCTGCAGCGTGATGCTCGAGTCGGCGTGCAGCACGATTGGCCGGAACGTCAGCGTGTGCGGCGCGATCGGTGTGAGGACGATCGCGTCCACCGAGGGATGCACGACCGGGCCCCCGGCGGACAGGTTGTAGGCGGTCGAGCCCGTGGCGGTCGCGACGATCAGGCCGTCCGCTTTGACGTGGCAGACGAACTGACCGCCGACCGTGACGTCGATCTCGATCATCCGTGAGAGCGCGCCGCGCGTGACGACGATGTCGTTGAGCGCGAGATGTTGGGCGACCGTGCTCCCGCGCCGCTCGACGCGGCCATGGAGCAGCAGCCGCGACTCGACGCGGGTCTTGCCCGCCACGAGCGCCTCGAGCGCGCCCGCGAGCTCGTCACGTCCGACTTCCGTGAGAAACCCGAGATGGCCGAGATTGACGCCGAGCAGCGGCACGTCCGCGCCCGCGTGCGCGACGGCGCCCGCCGCGTCGAGCAGCGTGCCGTCGCCGCCGAACACGACGACGAGTTCGACCTGAGTGGCGATTTCCGTGCGCGACGCGGTCGGCCAGCGCGTGCCGAGCTTCGCCGCGGCCGCGCTTTGCGCTTCGACCACGGGTTTGGCGCCGTGCGCCTCCAGCCAGGTCGCGGCCTCGCCGAGCGCCGACAACGCGCCGGGAAGCGTCAATCGGGCGACGAGACCAATGCGGGTCGGAGTCATTCGGCAGCGCCGCGACGGGGAGGAGCCAGCAGCAGAAAGAACTCACGGTTGCCGGAGACACCGGCCACCGGCGACGGCTCGAGCCCGAGACGCTCCAATCCTACCTCGTGGGCCGCGCGCGTGACCTCGTCGACGACGCGCGCGTGAATCGCTGCGTCGGTCACCACGCCGCCTTTGCCGACTTCGTCGCGCCCGGCTTCGAACTGCGGCTTGACGAGCGCGACAATGTGTCCGTCCGGCGCCACGCGCGGCCCGACCGCCGGCAGAATGTGCCGGAGCGAGATGAACGAGACGTCGATCGTCGCGATGTCCACCGTGCCGAGATCGGGCGGCAGATCTTCGCGCCGCAGGTGACGCGCGTTGAGGCGCTCGATGACCGTGACGCGCGCGTCGGTCCGGAGCCGCCAGGCGAGCTGGCCGTGGCCCACGTCGAGCGCGATGACGTGTCGGGCGCCGCGCTCGAGCAAGACGTCCGTGAAACCGCCGGTCGAGGCGCCGATGTCGAGCGCGAGGCGGCCCGTGACGTCGAGGTGAAACGCGTCGAGTGCGTGTGACAGCTTCAGCCCGCCGCGGCCGACCCAGGGATGATCGGGCACGCGTACCGCGACCTCGGCCTGATCGTCGACGAGCGTTCCGGCCTTTGAGATCATCCGGCCGCCGACCGTGACGTCGCCCGCGAGAATCAGCGCGCGTGCCCGCTCCCGCGATTGCGCCAGCCCGCGCGCAACGAGCAGCTGGTCGAGTCGGGTCTTGGGCATGGCGCAGGTCTAGCTGGTGCGCGCGAGGCTCCAAGCCGCAATCTCGGCCAGGCGCCCGCCGATCGACGCGGCGGCTAAGGTGCTTGTGGCGCGCTCGACGCACTCGACCGCCAGCCGTCGCGACGCGTCGAGGCCGTGGAGCGCCGGGTAGGTCGGCTTGCCGGCGGCCGCGTCCTTACCGGCCGTCTTGCCGAGCGCATCGCGCGACCCTTCGACGTCGAGCACATCGTCGACGATCTGAAAGGCGAGTCCGAGGTCGCGTGCGTAGGTGTCGATCGCGGCGACGGTCGTCTCGTCGGCGCCGGTCACGACCGCGCCCATGACCGAGGCCGCGCGAATGAGCGCGCCGGTTTTTCGCGCGTGCATGTCTTCGAGCGCGGGCGCATCGAATCGCGACGTCGCGACGCCCGTCACGCGTCCGGCCGCCGCGAGGTCGATCGTCTGTCCGCCGACCATGCCGACCGCTCCGGCCGCGTGCGCGAGCACTGAAACAGCGCGCAGACGCTGCTCGGGTGAGGGCCGCGGCGCACCCGGCACCAGGAGCGCGGAGGTCGAGGCCGTGAGCGCCGAAAACGCCTCGGTCAGCAGGCCGTCGCCCACGAGGATCGCCAGGCCATCGCCGAAGACGACGTGCGTCGTCGGCCGCCCGCGCCGCAGCGCGTCGTCATCCATGGCGGGAAGATCGTCGTGCACAAGCGAGTAGGTGTGGACCAGCTCGACGGCGCAGGCGGCGGGCAGCGCGAGCAGGCGCGCGTCGTTCACGGCGAGACCGCGCGTGTTCCCAATCGCGTCAGCGACCGCGAGCGTCAGGCAAGGACGGAGGCGTTTGCCGCCGCCGAGCAGGGCGTAGCGCATGGCCTCGAGAATGAGCGGCGGGGCCGTGGCGGTCGGCAGCGCACGGGGCAGCGTCGCCTCGATGATCTGGCGCAGCTCGGCGAGATACGCGGTCACGTCCGATCGCGCAGACGGCACGGCGGCTACCGATCGTCGTCGGGATCGACGAGGTGCGCCGCGTCCTTGAGATCGCCGCGCTCGGTGAGGAGCTCGATGCGGCGCTGCGCGGCGCCCAGCTGCTCGTGGCAGTAGCGCGAGAGCTCGACGCCGCGCTCGAAGAGCGCCAGCGCCTTGTCGAGTGCGAGGTCGCCGTCCTCGAGCTGCTTGACGATCTTCTCCAGCTCGGCGATGGCCGACTCGAAGTCTTTGATGGACGCGGTCATTCTGCCTGCTCCACACGGCAGGCCAACTCACCGTTGGCCAGCGTGACTCGGACGCCGTCGCCGGGTTTCACGGCGCGGGCCGAGCGAATAATACTCGTGCGCGCGTCGTTCCAACACACGGCGTAGCCGCGCGCCAGCACGCCGAGCGGGCTAAGCGCGTCGAGCCGCCCGGCGAGCTCGCGCGCACGCGCGTCCGCCGCGAGCCGTCGCGCGGTGACGAGGTTGCGCAGCCGCTCCTCGGCCGCGACGATCCGCGTGCGAAGCTGGGCGGCGACGTGATGCACGTCGCGGCGCTCCAGCCGCCGCCGCAGTCCGTCGAAGCGCTGGCGCTCGCGCGCCAGCCGCCCGTTGATCGCGTGCGTGAGCCGGAGGCCCAGCTGCTCGCGATCGCGGTCGCGCATCACGACGGTGACCGGCCAGTGGCGCAGCCGTGTGTCCGCGCGGTCGAGCGCCGCCACGCGGCGCTCCGCGACACGGTGCATCGCGTTCTGGAGCCGCGCGCTCGCGCGGTCGATGCGCGTGCAGAAGTTGTCCGCGCGATCGACGACGAGCTCAGCGGCATTCGACGGTGTCGCCGCGCGGACGTCGGCGACGAAGTCCGCGATCGTGAAGTCGACCTCATGGCCGACGGCGGAAATGACGGGCACCGGACACGCCACGATTGCGCGCGCCAGCCGCTCGTCGTTGAACGCCCAGAGATCTTCGGTCGAGCCGCCGCCGCGGCCGATGATGACGACGTCCACGTCCGGCACGCGGCCAATCGCCGTGAGTGCGCGGACCAGGTCGTCCGACGCGCCTTCGCCCTGCACGCGCGCCGGGCGAATCACAATCCGCGCGGAGGGGTGGCGCGTCGTGAGAATACGCAGGATGTCGCGCAGCGCCGCGCCGTCGGCGGACGTGACGATGCCGATGCGTCGCGGCAGGACCGGCAGCGGCCGCTTGCGTTCCGCGGCAAAGAGTCCCTCCGCGTGCAGCCGGCGCTTGAGCTGTTCGAACGCGGCTTGCAGCGCCCCCAGACCCTGCGGCTCCATCGTCTCGCAGACGAGCTGGTACTCACCCTTGACCTCGTAGACGCTCAGCCGCCCGCGCACGATGACGCGCTGGCCGTCTTCGGGCCGGAACTTGAGCACCCGCGCCTTCGTGCGGAACAGCACCGCGCGAATCTGGGCGTAGTCGTCCTTGAGCGTGAAGTAGACGTGGCCCGAGCTCCAGGCCTTGCAGTTGGAGATCTCGCCGACGACCGTGAGGAATCCGAAGGCGCCTTCGATCAGGTGCTTCAGGTTGGCGGTGAGATCGCTGACGCTGAGCGGGCCGGTGGGCCGTAGCGGCGGCTCGTCGAACGGCAGAGCGTAGTCGTCCATTGACTAGCGCGGCGCCGTGGGTTGCGCGACCAGCGCTTCGATGTCGCGCGTCGACAGGCTGAGACGGTTGATCGACGTCGCGCGGCCCGTCGTCTCGTCCGCGTTGACGAGCACGGCGTTGAGGCGGGGGTTTTCCGTCGCCGTCTCGAAGCGCTGCGGCATCGCGGTGAGGAATCGCTGTACGACGGCCGAGCGCTCGACGCCAATCACGGAGTCGTGCGGGCCGGTCATGCCGACGTCGGTGATGTACGCGGTACCGCCCGGCAGCAGGCGCTCATCGGCCGTCTGCACGTGCGTGTGGGTGCCGACGACGACCGTGACGCGGCCGTCCAGATACCAGCCGAGCGCGACCTTTTCGGAGGTCGCCTCCGCGTGCATGTCGACGAGAATCACGCGCGCCTCACCGCGCACGCGCTCGATTTCTTCCTGCGCGACGCGGAACGGGTCGTCGATCGCAGTCATGAACACGCGGCCCATGACGTTGATGACGGCGACGGGCACGCCGTTGTCGGCGCGCGCGACGTAGCTGCCTCGGCCAGGCGCGCCCGCGGGCAGATTCGCGGGACGCAGCAACCGCGGCTGATCCTCGAAGTAAGGGACGATCTCTTTCTTGTCCCACGTGTGATTGCCGCCGGTCATCACGTGGACGCCGTACGACATCAGGTCGTCGGCGATGTCCGGCGTGACGCCGAAGCCGGCGGCGGCGTTCTCGACGTTGGCCACGACGAGATCGATCTGATGGTGCGCGATGAGCGCCGACAAACCGCGGCGCACGAGCTCGCGCCCCGGCCGGCCGACGATGTCGCCGATGAAGAGAAGGCGCGTCATGCTCGCTCCACGTTGATGCGGAGCACCTGGCCGCGGCGATCGACGATGCGCGGCAACACGACGCGAAGCTGGCCGCCGGACGCCAACGCGCGCGCGCGATTGGCGTCGAACGCGCCGGCCAGCCGGACCGCGCGCGCAAAGTGGCCATACGCGCGTTCCGCGAGGTGAAAACGCTGGCGCGGATCGCCCGCCGGCGCCATCTTCACGCCGACGACGAGCACGGTATCGCGGCGGACCGCGACGCGCAGCATCTCTGGCGCCACGCCCGGCACGTCGACGACAACTTCGACGGCTTCCGTCGTCTCGAAGACGTCGATCGGCGGGCGGCAATCCGCGGCGACCGCCGACGACACGGGCACATCGCGATCGAGCTCGACGAGCAGCCGCCGTGCTTCCTCGGCGAGATCCGCCGCGTCCTGGGACAGAGGGTCGCTCACGATAGTCCTGATCATACAGAGGTGGGGCGGTCCGTGGCGATTCGGCGGATCTGTGTCAATGCAATATATGAGCGTATCAATATCAAGTAATATAGTTGACAGACACTAATATTTTGGCTACCATCCAGAGCATTGTTGGAGGAACGAACCGTGATGACTTTGACCCGTTGGAATCCCGTGAGCGATTTGGCTGCCGTCGAGATCGACCGGCTGAACCGCATGTTCGACGCCGCGTTTTCTGGCGAACTGGCCGGCGGTGCCTGGGTACCCGCCGCGGATATCTACGAGACCGAGGCCCAGGATGTCGTCGTGAAGATCGAGCTGCCCGAGATGAAGCGAGAGGACATCAAGGTGACCGTCGAGAACCACGTGCTCACCATCGCGGGTGAGCGCAAGTTCGACGCGACCACCAATCGCGACCAATACCGTCGCATCGAGCGGGGCTACGGCGCGTTTCAGCGCAGCTTCTCGCTCTCGTCCGCGGTGGACGCCTCGCGCGTGAGCGCGACCTACCAGGACGGCGTCCTGACCGTGACGCTGCCGCGTCGCGAGGACACGCGGCCCCGTCAGATTCAGGTCAACGGCTAGCTGGCACACACAACACCGGGTGGCCCCGTCCGGGGCCCCCGGGTGTTCGTCTCGCGTGATACCCTCGCAGTGATGGCCGACCTGAACCCGCACGACCACAATGCTCCGGCCGCCCCGACCGAACTCGCCCCTGAAATCACGAGCCGCTTCCTGTTCGTCGACGTCGCGGCGATGCGCGCCCTTCAACTGCGTCGAGGTGCGCGCGTGCGTCTGCAGCTCGGCGAAGGCCGCCAACTGCCGCACCGGCTCGAGCGCGCCGCGATGGACGAGGTCAAGCATCGGCTCGTCCAATATTCGGTGCCTGACACGCCCGGCCTGAAGTAACGCGGAACTCCGCGACGATCTTCCCCGTCCTAGTGGGATGATCGCGCTCGTTTCAGGAGGGTCGCCGTGATCGGACTCGCACTCGGCGCAATGATGGCGGCTGGCGTGATGGTGGCGCTGGCGGTTTCCGCTCTCGCGTGGTTCGTGCTCCGGGGCCTCATCTTCCTGGTGACGCTGCCGTTCCGGCTGCTTTTCGCCGTCATCGCGTTGCCGCTCCTGCTTCTCAAGATCGTGCTCATGGCGGTGTCCGCGGTGGTCCTCATCACTCTGCTTGCCGCCGGCGGTTTACTGATCGCACTTGGCGTGGTCGTGGGCGTTCTGATTCCGCTGCTGCCGATTCTTCTGGTGGTGGGGCTGACGTTCGCGATCGTCCGGCTGATGCGGCGCCCGGCGACGATCTAGCCTGGCTCGCGGGGCGGGTGCATGCCGCTCCACGGCGTGGCGCGCTCGTAGGCGCCCGCCAGCTGAAACAGCGTCGCTTCTTCCCACACGCGTCCAACCAACTGCAATCCGATCGGCAGCTGGCTTCCGGTGAACCCACACGGCACGCTGATCGCCGGCAGCCCGGCGAGCGGCGCCGTCACGGTGAACACGTCGGCGAGGTACATCTGCAGCGGATCCGCCGTGCGCTCGCCGAGGCGAAACGCCGGGGTCGGGCTCGTCGGCATCGCCACCGCATCGACGCCGGCGAAGGCCGCGTCGAAGTCCCGCCTGATCAGCGTGCGGACCTGTTGCGCTTTCAGGTAGTACGCGTCGTAGTAGCCGGCCGAGAGCGCGTAGGTGCCCAGCATGATGCGGCGCTTCACCTCGGCGCCGAATCCCGCGTGTCGTGTGGCGTCGTACATCTTGTCGAGCGACCAGGACGCGTCGCGCACCCCGGGCGTGGCACGCAGCCCGTACCGCACGCCGTCGTATCGCGCGAGGTTGGCGCTCGCTTCCGCCGTCGCGACCAGGTAGTAGACGGGAATCCCCAGATGACTGTGGGGAAGCTCGACGTCGCGCACCGTCGCGCCAAGCTGCGTGAGGACGCGCACGCTCTCGTCGAACGCCGCGCGCACTTCCTGATCGACGCCGCTCGCGAGCACACGCGCCGGCACGCCGATCCGCAGGCCCTTCAGCGCGCCACCGGCCTCCGCCGAGAATTTCGGGACCTCGCGCACGGCCGCGGTCGCGTCGCGCGGATCCGCGCCGCTCACGACCTCCAGACAAAGCGCGGCATCCTCGACCGTGCGCGCGAATGGACCGATCTGATCCAGCGACGAGGCGAACGCGATGAGCCCGAAGCGCGAGACGCGGCCGTACGTCGGCTTCATCCCGACGATGCCGCAGAGCGCGGCCGGCTGACGAATCGATCCGCCGGTGTCCGATCCGAGCGCGATCGGCGTCATGCCCGCCGCCACGGCGACCGCCGACCCGCCGCTCGATCCGCCCGGCGTTCGGTCGAGCGCCCACGGGTTGCGGCTCGGGCCGAACGCGCAATTCTCCGTCGACGATCCCATCGCGAACTCATCGCACACGGTCTTGCCGACGATGACCGCGCCCGCTTGTTCGAGCCGCTCGGTCACCGTGGCGTCAAACGGCGAGACGTAGTGTTCGAGGATCTTCGATCCGGCGGTGACGACGAGCCCGCGCACCGCGATGTTGTCTTTGAGCGCGATCGGCACGCCGTGAAGCGGGCCGGCTGGCGTCTTCGCGCGATCGAGGGCGCGCGCACGCTCGACCGCCCGCTCGGCCGCCACGAGATGAAACGCGTGGAGCGGGCCGTTGGCGGCGGTGATGCGATCGAGCGCCCGCTGGCACGCCTGCTCGGCCGAGATCTCGCCGCGTACAATCGCGTCGCGAGTCGTCGTCGCCGACGCGAAGAGGTCCGATGCGTCGGCGCTCACAGGACTTTGGGGACGCGGAACAGGCCGGCTTCGCGCCGCGCGTCCGGGGCGTTGGCCAGCACTTCGTCGCGATCGAGCGAGGGCGCCGGCACATCCTCGCGCCACATCGGCCCGGACGCCAGGGCGTGAGAGGTCGGCGGCACGTCGGCGGTATCAACTTGTTGGACGTCGCTCGCGTAGGCCAGGATGTCGGCCAGTTGATGCGTGAACAACTCCACTTCGGCATCCGACAGCTCGAGGTGCGCGAGCCGGGCGACGCGCAGCACTTCCTCTCGCGTGAGCTTCGAGGCCATGGCTCAGGATGCTAGCATGGTCCGATCGCTCGTTCTCGAGGGTGTTCGTATGCGTAAAGTGATGCCGATGGAAGTGCACAAGGTCCTCACGAGGGCGGCGGGCGGCCGTCGCTAGCGAACGCGCCGCATGGACGTGTATCTCGTGCCGGTTGCGCTCAATCGCCACGAGCTCTATTGCGAGCACGTGGACCTCGAGCCGGCGCCGGACGATCCATCGCCGACCCGGACCATCCGCGAAAAGATCACCGCGATTTACCGGAACGCGCTTCGCGAAGGCGAAGAGGCGCGCCGACATCCCGGGAGCGCGCCCCACCCGCATCGCGGCCGCGTGCGCCGCTGGGTGACGTCGCGTCTTGCGGAAGCCGTGGCCGAGCAGCGACTGCTCTGGCGGCTGCGGCGCGAGTCGGCCGCCGAGCTGATCTATCCGGCGCCGCTCAGCGAAACGCGGGCGCGCGAGGTGACGAGGGGTTGTCTGCGCTCCGACCTCGACAGGCGCCGGCTCTGGTGCGTGATCGACACGCTGCTCGCGCTGTTGTGCGCGCCGTTCACGCTCATCCCGGGCCCGAATCTTCCGGCGTACTACTTCGTGTTCCGCGCGGTCGGCCACTTCCTGGCGATGCGCGGGGCGCAGCACGGTCTGTCGAAGATCACGTGGACGTACCGTGCGTCCGCGCCGCTCGCGTCGATGTACGCGGCCGTGGTGCTCGACGCCGACGCGCGCGCCGCCGAAGTCGAACACGTCGGCGCCGAGCTCGGTCTGAGCGATCTCGCGTTGTTCGTCGAAGGCTCGTCCGGGCACCGGCCGTGACCGATCCCGGGTGTTATACTCGCGCCGCCGTGACCCTCGCTGATCTTGCACGGGACCTGGCGTGCCGCCTCGAGGGTGATGGCTCGATCGAGATCGCGCGCGTCGCCGGCATCGAAGACGCGGGTCCGGGCGACGTCACGTTCCTCGCCAATCCGAAATACGCCTCGAAGCTGGCCGCGACACGCGCCTCCGCCGTGATCGCCGACGACTCGGTGACGTCCGCGCCGTGCGCGATCCTGCGCACGGCCCAACCGTACCTGGTGTTTGCCAACGCGGTCGCGCTCCTGATGCCGGCCGCGCGAATGGCGCCCGGCATCAGTCCGCTCGCCAGCGTCGATCCGACCGCCGAGCTCGGGGGGGACGTCGCGATCGCGCCGTTCGTTGTCGTCGGCCCGCGCGCGCGCGTCGGCGCGCGCACGGTGGTCCGTGCGCACGTCGCCATCGGCGCCGGCGCGACGATTGGCGTGGACTGTGTCATCCACGCCCACGTGTCGATAAGAGAAGACGTGGTGATCGGGGACCGCGTGGTCGTGCAGGACGCCGCCGTGATTGGCAGCGACGGCTTCGGCTTCGCCCGGCGGCCGGACGGTACGCACCAGAAGATTCCCCAGGTGGGCCGGATCGTGATCGAGGACGACGTCGAGATCGGCGCTCACGCGGCCGTCGATCGGCCCGCAATCGGCGAAACGCGCATTGGGTCCGGGACGAAGATCGACAACCTGGTCCAGATCGCACACGGCGTCAGAATCGGCCGCAACGCGCTCCTGGCCGCCCAGGTGGGCATCGCCGGCAGCACCGTGCTCGACGACGACGTGATGATGGCGGGGCAGTCGGGGGTCACCGGCCACGTGCACCTCGGGCGTGGCGCGAAGGTCGGCGCGAAGTCCGCCGTCACGAAGGACGTCGCTGCCGGCCATCACGTCGCCGGCGTGCCAGCGGGAGACGTCGAAGAGTGGCGCGAAGCGACCGTGCTCGTGCGGCGCCTGCCCGAGCTGCGCAAAGCGGTGGCCGACCTCGAGATGCGTCTGGCGGCGCTCGAGGCCAAGGTGAAATAATTCTGATGATGTTTCGTTCGCCGACGTTCCGCGCCCTGATCGTGCTCGGGGTCGTTCTGCTCGTCTCGAGTGCGGGGCCGACGTCGGTCGTTCGTCCCACCCCATTCAACTACACGATGACCACGCTCCCGAACGGGCTGCAGGTGGTTTATCTCGAAGATCATTCGACGCCCATCACGCACCTGGCGATCTGGTATCACGTCGGATCCAAGGACGAGAAGCCCGGACGCACGGGCTTCGCGCACCTGTTCGAGCACCTGATGTTCAAGGGGTCGAAGAACGTTCGGCCCGATCAGCATCCGTCGCTCATCACGAGCGTCGGCGGCCAGTCGAACGCGTTCACCGACGAAGACGCGACGGTGTACTGGGAGACGGTGCCGGCGCAGTACCTGCCGCTCGTGTTGTGGATGGAGGCGGATCGCATGGCGTCGCTCGACGTGAGCGACGAGAAATTCAAGACCGAGCGCGAGGTCGTGAAGGAAGAGCGCCGGATGCGCTACGAAAACCAGCCGTACGGCCGGCTGCCGGAAATCATCTTCGACAAGGCGTTCACGACCCATCCGTACAAGCATCAGACGATCGGCACGATGGCGGATCTCGAGGCCGCGTCGATCGAGGACGTCCGCGCGTTCCACGACACGTATTACGTGCCCAACAACGCGACGATCGCGCTCGTCGGCGACTTCGACACCCAGCAGGCCAGGGCGCTCGTCGAGCAGTACCTCGGGCTCGTGCCGAAAGGCAAGCCGGTGCCGCGCGACATTGCCGCGGAGCCGCCGCACAAGGCGGAGGAGCGCTACACGGTCACCGAGCCGTGGCCGCTGCCGGCGGTCGTCGTCTCCTACCACATCACGTTCGACGGCAATCCGGACTCCTATCCCCTGCACATCCTCGCGAAGATCCTGTCGGACGGCGACAGCTCGCGCATCTACCGCGCGCTCGTGTACGACAAGCAACTGGCGCTCGCGGCCTTCGGCGAAGCCAAGCTCATCGAGCACCCAAATCTGTTTTACGCCGTCGCCATCGCGCAGCCCGGGCACACGCCCGAGGAGGTGCAGAAGGCGCTGCTCGACGAGGTGGATCGCGTGAAGACGGATGGCGTGACCGCGGAGGAGCTCAATCGCGCCAAGCGCCAGTTCGCGCGCGACTACATCTTCGGCCGCGAGACCGTGCAGCAGAAGGCGCTGCAGCTGGCGCACGCGATCGTGATTCACAACGACATCAAGACGGCTGACGGCGAATTCGATCTGTTCCAGAACGTGACCCAGGCCGACGTGCAGCGCGTGGCGCGCACGTACTTCACGCCGGAAGCGCGAATGCTGCTGACGGTGATGCCGACCTCGCCGGCGGGCGGCGGGGCAGGCGGACGATGAAGATGCGCGCCGGGCGGCTCTTGGCGATCGCCGCGCTCGTGGCGAGTGTGGCGTTGCCCGCGCACGGCCAGCAGTCGTCGTGGCCGAAGTCCGGCTTTCCGCCGCCGCTGCCGTCGCGGCCGGTCCCGTTCCCGCCGTATCAAATCAAGACGCTCGCCAACGGCCTGCAGGTCGTCGTCGTGCTGCATCACGAAGAGCCGTCGGTCAGCTTCCGGCTGCTGATTCGCGCCGGCGCGATGCAGGAACCGGCGGACAAGCCCGGGGTCGCGAGTTTTGTCGCCGCGCTGCTCAATCAAGGCACGACGACCAGGTCGTCGCAGGAAATCGCGAACGCGATCGAGTCGGCCGGCGGGGCGGTGGGCGTCGGATCCGGCAACGAGCTCTCGTTCGTCAACGGCGCCGTCGTGAAGGATCAGGTCGATCTCGTGCTCGGCCTGGCGGCCGACATGGTCCAGCACCCGGCGTTCGCGCCGGAAGAGATCGATCGGCAGCGCAAACAGATGCTGTCGTCGCTGCAGGTGAGCTACGACGATCCGGACTACATCGCGGATCTCGTGTTCAATCGGCTCGTGTTCGGGTTCCATCCGTACGGCCGGCCGGGCGAAGGCACGCCGCAGTCGATTGGCAAGATCACGCGCGACGATCTCGTCGCGTTCACGCGCACGTGGTTCGTGCCGAACAACGCCCTTCTGGCCGTGGTCGGGGACCTGACGGCCGACGAAGCGTTTGCGGCCGCCGAGAAAGCGTTTGGCGGCTGGGCCAGGCGCGACGTGCCGCCGGTCAAGCCCGTCGACCCGCCGGCGCCGACGCGGCGCGTCGTCGTGATCGATCGGCCGGGATCCGCGCAGACCGAAATCCGCGCGGGACAACTGGGCATCGCCCACAACCATCCGGAGTACCTGCCGCTCGACATCGCGATCCGCATTCTGGGCGGTGAGGGTGCGAACCGGCTGTTCGGCGTGCTGCGCACCGACCTCGGCCTGACCTATGGCGCGTCGGCCGACATGCGCGCCTACAAGAGCGCCGGGCTGATCGTCGCCCAGACGAACACGCGATCGCCCACGACCGGCCAGACGCTGCGCTTGCTCATCGACGAGTATGCGAAGCTGCAGAAGGAGCCGATCGACAGCCGCGAGCTGCGGGGCGCGCAGGATTTCATGTCGGGCAGCTTTCCGCTGACGATCGAAACGCCGTCGGCGATTGCCGAGCAGGTGCTCGGCCGATTGTTCTACGGCCAGGATCTGAAGGACCTCGAGACGTACCGCGACCGCGTCGAGAAGGTCACGGTCGGCGACATCACGCGCGTGTCGCGCGAGTTCCTCAAGCCCGATCAGCTCTCGATCGTCCTCGTCGGCGATGCGTCGGCGTTTGCCGACGATCTCAAGGCGCTGGGCTTTACGGACTTCGAGCGCATTCCGCTCGCGCAGCTCGACCTGAACTCGCCGACGCTCAAGCGCACCTCGCCGACGGACCGCGGACGACCGCGGCCTCGTCCGGCGCGGCCCCCCGTGTGAGCGCCACGGCAGAGGCGGGACACCGCGTGATGATTTCCTGCGGCGAGCCGTCCGGCGATTTGTACGCCGGCGCGCTCGTGCGCGCGCTCAAGGCCCGCGAGCCGGCCATCGACGTGTTCGGCTTTGGCGGCGATCAGTTGCGCGCGGCAGGCGCCGATCTCATCGGCGACTTTCGCGGCTTCTCGGTCACCGGGTTGAGCGAAGCGATTGCGGTGCTGCCGCGATCGTGGAGCATGCTCAACCGCTTGCGCGAGGCGGCGCGATCGCGCCGGCCGGACGTGTTTGTCGCGATCGATTTTCCCGACTTCAACTTTCAGCTGCTGCCGTCGATGAAGACCCTCGGCGTGAAGATCGTCTACTACGTCAGTCCGCAGCTGTGGGCGTGGCGGCCGAAACGGCTCGAGACGATTCGCCGCACGGTCGATCGCATGCTCGTGATTTTCCCGTTCGAGGCAGGAATTTACGAAGAGGCGGGGGTGCCCGTCGAATTCGTCGGGCACCCGCTGGTCGACCTGGCGCGCGCGACGCGGCCGCGCGCGGATGTCTTGCGCGCGGCGGGACTCGACCCTGGCCGTCCGGTGCTCGCGCTCCTGCCCGGCAGCCGGCCGAATGAGCTGCGCCTCGTCCTGCCCGTGCTGGCCGCGGCCGCGCCGCTCATCGGCGCGCGCGTCCCGGGCGTTCAGTTCCTGATCGCGCGCGCGCCGTCGCTCGACGATGCGCTGTTCGAGCCGGTGGGGCGCATGCGCGCCGCGGGACTGTCCGTGGGCGTCGCGGTCGAGGCGACCGACGACGTGCTGGCCGCGTCGAACGCGGTCGTCACGGCGTCGGGGACGGCGACCGTCCAGGCGGCGCTGCACGGCACGCCGATGGTGATCGTCTATCGGCTGTCGGGGTTGACCTACGCGATCGGCAGGCGCTTCGTTCGCGTGAAGTCGTACGGGATGGTGAACCTGGTCGCCGGCCATCCGATCGTGCCGGAGCTGATTCAGCACGACTTCACGCCGGACGCCGTCGCGCGCGAGGCCGTCTCGCTGCTAACCGACGCCACGCGCGCCGACGCCATGCGCCGCGACCTCGCCGCCGTCCGCGCCAAACTCGGCGGCCCCGGCGCCTCTGAGCGGGCTGCGGAGGGGGTCAGATCTGTTTTCCACAGATCCGGCGCGCCGGGGGCCAGGTCTCCGGAGGGCAAATGACCTCCGGAGACCTGGCCCCGGAACCGCCGGATCTGTGGAAAACAGATCTGACCCCTTACACTTGTCCCATGTCTCGAATGGTCACGATGGTAGGGGTGGTGATTGCGGCAATGGTCGGCGTGACGCACGCGACGGTCGTCGCGCCGGTGAGTTTTCGTGAGGCGGTCACAGAGGCCGCGCTGATCGTTCGCGGCCATGTCACCGATCTGCGCGCGATCGAGCTCGCGACCGGTGTCGAGACGGCGGTCACGATCGCCGTCGACCGTGTGCTCAAAGGCGCCGCCACGGACTTCGTCACGGTGCGCGTGCCGGGCGGAACGATCGGTCGGTACCGCTACGTGTTCGTCGGCGCACCCACCTTCACGCAGAACGAACAAGTCGTCCTGCTGCTCAAGCGTGGTCCCGACAACGCGCTTCGTCCGATCGGTCTGTGGCAGGGCGTGTATCGCGTCGAAGCGATGCCGGGGACCGGTCAGCCGGTGATTGCGGCGCCCGCAATCGCGCCGCAGACGGCATCGACCGGCCAGGTCACGCGTGGCGACCCGCGCCGCCGACTGCTTTCGGTCACGGAGTTCGAGTCGCTCGTCCGGCTCGTCATCGCAGCGCCGACACAGGGGGGCCAGCGATGAAGCGCCGCGTCGCTCTCCTCATCGTGCTCACGGCCGCCGTGGCGCTCGCGCCCGGCCTCTCCGCGTACTTGAGATTCGGCGTCCAGGTCGGCAACCAGGTGATCCTGCTCAAGTGGGCGCAGCTCCCCGTGCGCTACTTCATCACCAACCGCGACGTTCCCGGCGTGACCGCTCCGCAGCTGCAGACGGCCGTCGCGAGCGCGTTTGCGACGTGGAGCAACGTGCCGACCGCGCAGCTCTCGGCGCAGTTCGGGGGCATCGTCAATGCCGATCCCGTCAACAAGGACGGTGTCACCGTGATCGGCTTTCAGTTTCATTCCGAGCTCGATCGCGTGCTCGGCGCCACCACACACAACATCGACAACATTACCGGCGCGATCATCGAATCCGACATCTTCCTGAACTCGAATTTCGCGTGGTCGGTGGCGCCGGCCGGTGAAGCGCTACGGTTCGACGTGCAATCGATCTCGACGCACGAAATCGGCCATCTGCTCGGCCTCGGCCACTCGGCCCTGGGGGAGACCGAGCTGCGGCCCGACGGCGGGCGGCGCGTGCTGGGCAAGAACGCGGTGATGTTTCCGATCGCGTTTCCCGCCGGCAACATCGCCGACCGCGTGCTCAAACCGGACGACGTTGCCGGCATCTCGGGCACGTATCCGACGTCGGCGTTTGTCGGCAGCCTCGGCAGCATCAGCGGACGAGTGACGCTCAACAACACCGGGCTGTTCGGCGCGCACGTCACGGCGTTCAACCCGAGCACCGGCGCGCTCGTCGGCGCGTTCGCCCTCGATCGGCAGGGCACGTTCAGCATCGACGGCCTCCCGCCAGGGGTCTACGTCGTGCGCGTCGAGCCGCTGGACGACGGCGACCTCGACAGCTTCTTCGACGAAAGCTCGCACGTGAACATCAACTTCAAGGCGACGTACTTCTCCAAGCTGGTGGCCGTGCCCGCCGGCGGCGCCGGCCCGACCATCGAGATTCGAGTTCAACCCAAATGACGCGTCACGTCGCTTCGTCCTCCGCCGCGCTCGCGGCCTGGCTCCTCGTCACGTCTGCCACTCCCCTCGCGGCCCAGACAACGCGCCCGCAGACGTCACGGGCCCCGCGCGACCACGGCATCGAGCTCACATTCGGTGGCGCCTGGACCGGCGGCAATTCGTTCGGCTCCGCGGACGCGAACCTGCAAGCGCCCGACGGTTCCTCGCTCACGCTCTTCACGTCGTCAAGCGATCTGGGCGCCGGCGGGGGCCTCGAGGCGCACTTGAGCTTCCGCGTGACCAAGCCGCTTGCCGCCGAATTCAGCGGAACCTGGGCGCAGGCCACCATCCACACCTCGCTTTCGGGCGACTTCGAGAACGCCGATCCGATCACGGCGACCGTCGGCATCTCGCGGTTCACCCTCGAGGGCTCCGCCGTCTGGACGCTGAACAGCCGCGGCCGCGTGCGGTGGTTCGTGCGTGGCGGGTTCGGCTGGATGCGCGAGGTCGATGAAACCGGCGTGCTCACCGAAGACGGCACCATCGCCAACATCGGCGGCGGCATGAAATACTGGTGGCGAGACCAGGCGCGCAGCACGTTTCGCAAGCTCGGCCTGCGTATCGAGGGACGTGCGGCGATTCGATCGTCGGGCATCTCCCTCGATCAGAAATCGACGCGCGTGGCCCCCGTGCTTGCCGGCGGTCTCGTCATCGGCTTCTGATCGGACGGACTCATGCCTCGAGACTCCTTCAAGACCCGCAAGACACTGACCGTCGGCCGCGACACTGTCGACTACTTCAGCGTGCCGGCGCTCGAAACGGCCGGCCTGGCCGGCGTCAATCGCCTCCCGTTTTCCCTCAAGGTCCTGCTCGAGAATCTGCTGCGCCGCGAAGACGGCGTCTCGGTCACGGCCGAGGACATCAAGGCCGTGGCCGGCTGGCGGGCAGGCTCGACGGGCGAAACAGAGATCTCGTTCATGCCGGCTCGCGTGCTGCTGCAGGATTTCACCGGCGTGCCGTGCATCGCGGATCTCGCCGCCATGCGCGACGGCATCGTCGCGTTCGGCGGCAACCCGGATCGCGTGAACCCGCTGCAGCCGGTCGAGCTCGTCATCGATCACTCGGTGCAGGTCGATCACTTCGGCCGGTCCGACTCGCTCAAGCTGAACGCGGAGCTCGAGTACCACCGCAACCGCGAGCGGTACGTGTTCCTGCGCTGGGGACAGACCGCGTTCCGCAACTTCCGCGTCGTGCCGCCCGAGACGGGCATCGTCCACCAGGTCAACATCGAGTACCTGGCGCGTGTCGTCTGCCGTGACGCGACCGGTGATCGCGTGCTCGCGTATCCGGATACCGTCTTCGGCACCGATTCGCACACCACGATGGTCAACGGCCTCGGCGTCGTTGGCTGGGGCGTCGGTGGGATCGAGGCGGAGGCCGCGATGCTCGGTCAGCCGAGCTCGATGCTCCTTCCGCAGGTCGTCGGCTACAAGCTGGCGGGCCGTCTGCCGGAGGGCACCACGGCGACCGACCTGGTCCTGACGATCACCGAAGCGCTGCGCAAGAAGGGCGTCGTCGGCAAGTTCGTCGAGTTCTTTGGTCCCGGACTGGCACACCTGACGATCGCCGATCGCGTCACGCTCGGCAACATGTGTCCGGAGTACGGTGCGACGGTCGCGATCTTCCCGATCGACGAGATGACGCTCGACTACCTGCGCTTCACCGGACGTGACGAGGCGCAGGTGGCGCTCGTCGAGGCGTACGCGAAGGCGCAGGGCATGTTCCGCACCGACGCCACACCAGACGCGGAGTACTCGGACACGCTGACGCTCGATCTCGGCAGCGTGGTGCCGAGCCTCGCGGGGCCGCGGCGCCCGCAGGATCGTGTTGCGCTCAAATCGGCGAAAACGTCGTTTGCCGCGGCGCTGCCCGATCTGGCCAAGGGCGTGAAGACCCCCGCTGGCGGCGGGACGGCGGCGGCGCGCGGCGGCGCGGCCGTTGCCTCGGCCACACAACTGGAACACGGCTCGGTCGTGATTGCGGCCATCACGAGCTGCACGAACACGTCCAATCCCAGCGTCATGATCGGCGCGGGCCTGGTCGCGAAGAAAGCCGTCGAGCTCGGGCTGAAGAGCAAGCCCTGGGTGAAGACGAGCCTCGCGCCAGGCTCGAAAGTCGTCAGCGACTACCTGATAAAAGCCGGACTTCAGCCGTATCTCGACACGCTCGGCTTCAACCTGGTCGGGTATGGCTGCACGACGTGCATCGGCAACAGCGGGCCGCTGCCGGACGAAATCGCGGCGGAAGTTCGCGAGCGCGGCCTCGTCGTCTGCTCGGTGCTGTCGGGCAACCGAAACTTCGAGGGCCGCATCCAGCAGGACGTGCGCGCAAACTACCTCGCGTCGCCGCCGCTCGTGGTCGCCTATGCGATCGCGGGCTCGATGAACGTGGATGTCTCGTCCGACCCGCTCGGCACCGACAAGCACGGGCATCCCGTGTACCTGAAGGATCTCTGGCCGACGGGAAAAGAGATCCAGCAGACGATGCTGGCGTCCGTATCGGCCGACATGTTCCGCGCGCAGTACGCGAAGGTCTTCGACGGCGCCGATCTGTGGCGCAGCCTGCCCGTGCCGAAAGGCGACCGCTTCGCGTGGGAAGCTGATTCGACCTACATCCGGAGGCCGCCGTTTCTGGACGGGTTGCCGGTCACGCCGGCGGCGCTCGCGGACATCCGCGGCGCCCGCGCGCTCGCGATGCTCGGCGACAGCATCACGACCGACCACATCTCGCCGGCCGGATCGATCAAGGCCGACAGTCCGGCGGGCCGCTACCTGGTCGCCCAGGGCGTGGCGCTGAAGGACTTCAACTCGTACGGCGCGCGACGCGGAAATCACGAAGTGATGATGCGCGGCACGTTCGCCAACGTGCGCCTGCGCAATCAGCTCGCGCCGGGCACCGAAGGCGGTATGACGACGTATCTGGCGGACGGCAGCGTGATGCCGATCTACGACGCCGCGATGAAGTACATCGCCGCCGGCGTACCGCTCGTCGTCATCGCGGGCAAGGAGTACGGCTCGGGGTCGTCGCGCGACTGGGCGGCCAAGGGCGTGATGCTGCTCGGCGTGAAGGCCGTGATCGCCGAGACCTTCGAACGCATCCATCGCAGCAACCTCGTCAACATGGGGGTGCTGCCGCTCGAGTTCGCGGCGGGGCAGTCGGCCGCGACGCTCGGTCTCACGGGCCGCGAGGTGTTCGATCTCGACGGGTCCGGAGCGGCGCTGGCTTCGCGCAGCACGCTCACGGTGAGGGCACGGCGCGAAGATGGATCGACGCTCACGTTTACGACGACCGTACGCATCGACACGCCCGAAGAGCTCAACGCGTTCAAGCACGGCGGCATCCTGCCGTACGTGCTGAGGAAGCTTGCCCGGTAGCACGCTCACCGCGGCGTCCGTCAAGGCCCGCGCGCGCGAGATCGGCTTCGATCTGTGCGGCATCGCCACGGCCGCAAGACACCCTCGACTGGCGCGTCTCTCGTCCTGGATCGATCGCGGCTACGCCGGGGAGATGACGTACCTCGCCAAGTCGCGCGACGAGCGGCTCGATCCTCGTCGCGTGCTGCCCACCGCGCGGTCGGTCGTCTCGCTCGCCTGCCTGTACAACACGGCCCAGCCGTATTCGACCCTCGTCACCGAGCCGGGCCGGGCGGTCATCGCGCGCTACGCGTGGGGCGAGGACTACCACGACGTGATCCGCGCGCGTCTGACCGAGCTCGTGCGATGGATGGACGAGGCGTCGGGTGGCGGAATCGAGGCGTTCTCGTGCGTCGACAACGGGCCCGTGCAGGAGCGCGTCTTCGCCGAGCAGGCGGGTCTCGGCTGGATCGGGAAGAACACGTGCCTCATCAACCCGGCGCTCGGGTCCTGGCTGTTCCTGGCGGAAGTGCTCACGAGCGCCGAGCTCGAGCCCGACCGCGCGGGCGTCGATCAGTGCGGCACGTGCACGCGGTGTCTCGACGCGTGCCCAACCGGCGCCATTACCGAGCCATACGTCGTCGATGCGACGCGCTGCGTGTCGTACCTGACGATCGAGACGCGCGGCCCGGTCGACGAATTGCTGCGTCCGGCAATCGCACGCGAGATCGTCGGGTGCGACATCTGTCAGGACGTGTGTCCCTGGAACCGCCGGGGCGTGGCGAGCGCCGATCCCGCGTGGCAGCCGCGCGAGCCCGTGCGCTTCCCGTCGCTCGTCGATCTCTGCGGCCGATCGGACGAGGACTGGCGGCGGGACTTGAAGGGCAGCGCGCTGCGCCGCGCCGGACTTCGGCGGATTCGACGCACGCTGGCGTATGCCGCGGCGCGCTTGCCGCCGGCCGAGGCGGCCGCGGCGCTGGATGCGCTGGCGGCACATCCGTCGGCGGGCGACGAAATTGTCGCTGACGCCATCGCCTGGGCGCGTCGAGCCGCCGCCGCCCCCCCGCCTCGTGCGTGAGCACGGACCTTGCAGTCCGGTAAGATGAAATCATGTCGCTCGCGCCCGCACTGCTGCTCTCCATGCCCCAGCTCATCGACCCGAACTTCGCCAAGTCGGTGGTGCTGCTGTGCGAGCACGCGCCAGAGGGCGCGTTCGGCCTCGTCGTCAATCGTCAGTCGGACATCGCGGCGGCCGAAGCGGTGCGGCTCGAGCCGCCGGTCGACGACCCGAACGATCTCCCGCTGCTCATCGGCGGGCCCGTCGAGCCGGAGCGCGGGTGGATCCTCACCGCGCAGGCTCCGGAGCACGTCGAGCACCGCAGCGTCGGCGCCGGGCTGTACCTGTCGGCCTCACCGCTGTTGTTGCGCCGCGCGCTGATGGCGAGGCCGCTGCCGAAACGCACCGTCGTGCTCGCGGGCTACGCGGGGTGGGGCCCCGGCCAGCTCGATAGTGAGCTCGCCGAGTCCGCCTGGCTCATCATGCCCGTCGAGCTCGACCTGATCTTCGAGATCCCATCGACCTCCGCGTGGGAGATGGCGATTCGACGCCTCGGCGCCGACCCGCATTTCCTGCAGATGGGACATGGCATTCACTGAGCCCACGGACGGGCACGGCGCGCGCCCGGCCATCGTCGGTGGCCGGGGTGTCAACACGCACGCGGATCTGGCGGCTGCGGCCGCGCGCGTGGCGGCGTCGCTTGCCGGGCCGAGCGGCGATGCGAGCGGCGCGCGCGTCGCCCTGCTGATTGCTCCCGGATTCGAGTTTGCTGCCGTGTTGCGCGGCGTCTGGCGAGCCGGCGCCGTCGCCGTGCCGCTCGCCGTCACCGATCCTGCCGCGGAGCTCGATTACGTCCTGCGCGATTCCGGCGCCGACACGCTCGTCACGGGACAGGGATTTGCCCACGCCATCGCGCCGCTCGCGGCCGCGGCCGACGTGCGGCTGTGCACGACCGACGACCTGCTCGAGACGGCGCCGAATGATCTTTCGCCGGTGGCAGACGGGCGCCGCGCGCTGATCGTCTACTCGAGCGGCACGACGGCCAGGCCGAAAGGGGTCGTCCTCACACACGCGAACGTCGCGGCCCATGTCGACTCGCTCACGTCGGCGTGGGCGTGGTCGGCCCACGATCGCACGCTGCTGGTCCTGCCGCTCCATCACGTGCACGGGCTCATCAACGTGCTCTGCTGCGCGATGGGCGCGGGCGCCTGCTGCGAGATGCCGCCGCGATTCGACGCCGGCGCGACGTGGGCCCGGCTCGCGTCGGGAGAAATCACGGTCTTCACCGCGGTCCCGACGATCTATCACCGGCTGATCGCGGCCTGGGAGGCGGCGCCCGAAGGGCTGCGCCGCGTCTGGTCGGCTGGCGCGCGGCGCGCGCGGGTGATGATGTCCGGATCAGCGGAATTGCCGACGGCGATGCTGGAGCGGTGGCAGGAGATCACCGGCCAACTGCTGCTCGAGCGCTACGGGCTCACTGAAGCCGGCATGGTGCTGTCGAATCCGCTCGACGGCGAGCGGCGGCCCGGACACGTCGGTCTGCCGCTGCCGGGCGTCGACGTGCGGCTGATCGACGAGCAAGGCGGCCTGGCGGCGACTGGGGAAAGTGGGGAAGTCGAGGTCCGCGGCCCCGGCGTGTTCCTGGAGTACTGGCGCCAGCCCGAACTCACGCGCGCGGCGTTTCACGACGGCTGGTTTCGCACGGGCGACGTCGCCGTTCTCGACGAGGACAGCTATCGCCTGCTGGGCCGTCTCAGCGTCGACATCATCAAGAGCGGCGGCTACAAGATCTCGGCGCTCGAGATCGAAGATGCGCTGCGCGCGCATCCCGCGGTGGCCGACTGCGCAGTGGTCGGCGCACCCGATCCACGCTGGGGCGACCGCGTGTGCGCGGCGATCGAATTACGGGCCGGCGCCGCGCTCTCACTCGAGGAGATGCAGGGCTGGGTCCAGCGCCGGTTGTCGCCGCACAAAGTGCCGAAGGACCTGCGATGCGTGCCAGCGCTACCGCGGAACGCCATGGGGAAAGTCGTCAAACCGCAGGTCTCAGCCTGGTTCAAGTAGCGCGAGGCTTCGCGCCCGGACTTCTCAACTCACCTCGGACGTCTCATTTCTTGACGACCGGGTCCAATCCGAGCCGTTTGACTTCGGTGTTGAACGTCGCCAGCTCGCCGACGAGCGTCTCTTCGAGCTTGTCCGTCTCGGCTTTCAGTTCCTTGACGAGATCCTGGAAGATGATCGGCGCGTTCGTCGTCGGCTTGCCGTCGCCGTTGCCGACCATCGAAAGCAGCGCCGCGAGACGGTTGTTCGTCTTGATCGGGTAGTTGAGCGGATCCTGACCGCTCTGGTTCTTGACCTGATAGATCTCGGCCTCGACAGCGCTGAGGCTCGCGGTCAGCTTGTCGCCGCTTGCCTTGAGCCGCGCGTCGTTGTTCTTCGCCAGCCGGTCCGCGATCTGGGTCTTCAAGTTGCGGATGTCGATCACGGCCTGGTTCGCTTCGCTCGTCTTGTCGCGAATCTGGATCGCGAGGTCGAACTGCGCCTGCAGGTCCGCGTCGGTCGCGCTGTAGAGCGGGTGGCGTTTGACGACGAGCGGTTGCGTCTGGGTCTGGCCGTCGACGGTCATGCGGATGGTGTAGGTGCCCGGAGGCGCCGCGGGGCCCGTCACGCCGCCGCCCCAGAGGATCATGCCGGGGAACGACGTCGCGTTCGGGTAGCGCAGATTCCACGTCACGGTGTTGAGCCCGGTGCCCATTGGCGCCTGGGCGGGCCCGCCGCCACCGCCTCGTCCGCCGCCACGGCCGCCGCCGCGGCCGCCGCCGGCGGCCTCTTCGGTCGCGGCCGCGGTTGACCCGCCGAACGTCTGGACGACCGTGCCCTTCGCATCGACGACCTCGATCGAGAGCGACTGCGCGGGCGTGCGCAGCAGGTACTGAATCGTCCCGCCGCCCGCCGACCGAATCGCGGCGTCCGGCTTGAACAAGAACGCCTGCGCGGACAGCACCTGCGCGGAGTACTGACGCAACGGGCCGACGCGATCGAGGATGTAGAACCCACGGCCGTGCGTGGAGATCACGACGTCATTGGCCTCGACAACGATGTCGCAGACCTGCGTGTCGGGCAGGTTGAGCGACAACGACTGCCAGTGGTCGCCGTCGTCGTACGAGACGTAGAAGCCGTGCTGGGTGCCCGCGTAGAGCAAGCCACGGCGCGTCTGGTCCTCGCGCACGGCGTGCGTGTAGTCATCCGCGCGTATGCCGGTGACGATCTTGGTCCACGTCGCGCCGTAGTCGTGCGTGCGGAACAAGTACGGCTTGAAGTCGTCGAGGAGCGGCTTCTTGACCGCGACGTACGCGGTGCCCGCGTCGAACGCGGATGCGTCGATGATGCTGACGCGCCCGAAGTCCGGCATGTCCTTCGGCGTCACGTTCTTCCACGACTTGCCGCCGTCGCGCGTCACCTGCACGTAGCCGTCGTCCGTGCCGGCCCAGACCACGTTGACGTCTTTCTTCGAGGGCCCGATCGCGTGCACGGTCCCGTAGACCTCGGGGCTGTTCATGTCGTGCGTGATCGGCCCGCCAGAGTCGCCCATCGTCTTTGGATCGTGACGGGACAGGTCCGGACTGATGCGCGCCCACGTCTCACCCTGATCGGTCGTCTTCCAGACGTGCTGCGTGCCGGTATAGAGCACCTTCGGATCGACGGGCGAGAAGACGATCGGGAACGTCCACTGAATGCGTTCGACAAGCGCGCTCGAGGGCTCGCCGGAGAATTCGCGCGGATAGGGCCCGACTTCGCGGGTCTCACCGGTCCGGCGATTGAGCCGCTCGAGGAACGACCCGTTGTTGCCGCCCGAGAAGAAAATGTCCGGGTCCTTCGGATCGGTCGCGATGTAGCCGGGCTCCGCGCCGCCGGCGTTGTACGTCCCGGCGAGCGGATCGGCCGCCGGGCCGCCGCGTCCACCACCCGCGCCGCCTCCGCCTCCGCGCCCGCCGCGGCCAAATCCACCCTGTCCGGCGTTGCTCGGCACGCAGATCGTGCTGCTGTCCTGCTGCGCGCCACACACGTGATACGGCACGTGCTTGGTCGTGATGACGTGGTAGAACTGCCCGGTCGCATACGCGCGCGACGAAAACGCGGGCTGCGCGAGCGCCGTGTATGTCACCGCGCCGCCGCTGTCGCTCGCGTGCATGACATGATTTGAGTCGTCGGGGTCGACCCACAAGTCATGCGAGTCCCCGCCTGCGAAATTCGTGAACGTTTGCCCGCCATCCGTTGATTTGAACGCGCCGACGTTCAGCGCGTAGACCAGATCCTTGTTGTGCGGGTCCGCGGTGATGTGCGTGTAGTAGAACGCGCGCTGGCGGAGGTTGCGGCCGGTGTTCACCAGCTTCCAGGTCGCGCCCGCGTCGTCCGAGCGAAACACGCCGCCGTTGTCGTTCTCGACGATCGCGTAGACGCGGTTCGAGTCCGCGCCCGACACCGTCACGCCGATCTTGCCGATGAGCCCGGCCTCGGGCAGCCCGGGATTGCGTGTGATCTCCGTCCAGTGTTCGCCGCCGTCCGTGGACTTGAAGAGGCCGCTGCCTGGGCCGCCCGACGACATGGTGTACTCCATGCGGAACGCTTCCCAGAGCGCCGCATAGATCACGTCGGGATGGTTGCGATCGATCCACAGGTCGACGCCGGCGGTCTTGTTGTCGCGGAACAGCACGCGCCGCCACGTCTTGCCGCCGTCGGTCGTCTTGTAGATTCCGCGCTCGTCGTTCGGCGCGCCGTAGTGGCCGAACACCGCGGCGAAGACGATGTCCGGGTTGGTCGGATGGATGCGGATCTTCGAGATGTTCTGACCGTCACGGAAGCCGGTGAACGTCCACGTCTTGCCCGCGTCAGTCGACTTGTACATCCCGTCGCCCGGCTGGATGTTGCCGCGGATGCACGATTCGCCGGTGCCGATGAAGACGAGGTCCGGATTCGTTTCCGACACGGCCACCGCGCCGACGGACGAGCTCGTGATCTGGCCGTCGGTCACCGCGGTCCACGTCACGCCCTTGTCGGTGGTTTTCCACAGCCCGCCGCCGGTCGCGCCGAAGTAGCCGACGTTCGGCTGGCCCTTGACGCCTGTCACGGTGAGCGACCGTCCGCCGCGCTCCGGCCCGATGCTGCGCCACTTGAACGTGCCGAGCACCGCCGAATCGGGCATCGGGGAAGGAGGAGCCTGCGCCTCCGTGCGAGCCATGCCGAATTGGAGCGCCAGTCCGCTCGCGAGCGTCAGAACCAGAGCGACTGCAAGCGTGAAACCGGGACGGGGGCGAACCATGGAAGTCCTCCTACTGCACGTAGGAGAGGAATTCTAGCTGAACTGGGTCCGAGGTGAGCTGGGAAGTCTGGCGAGCTGAGAAGTCCGCTGAGCTGAGAAGTCCGCTGAACTGAGAAGTCCGCTGAACTGAGAAGTCCGCTGAACTGAGAAGTCCGCTGAGCTGAGAAGTCCACCAGAACTGCCAGCGAAGTCCCCGGGACTTCCAGCGAAGCCCCCGGGACCTCCAGCGAAGCCCCCGGGACCTCCACCGATAGCGCCGGACTTCCCCCGAAGTCCCCGGGACCTCCACCGATAGCGCCGGACTTCCACCGAAGTCCCCGGGACCTCGCTGAACCTACCGAAGAATCTGCTCGAGGAACGCGACTGCGCGGGGGTCCTTCGAGCGGCCGAGCGCCGAGATGGCTTCCTTCCGCACCACCGGATTGGACTTGGGCTGCGCGAGCTCGATGAGCGTCGGGATGCCGGCTTCGTTCGGCAGGCGGCTCAGGCCGGAGACCGCGCGCTTCTTGACGGTGTCGTCGACGTCCTTGTCGATGATCGCCCGCGTCGCGTTGATGCCGGCCGCGCCGGCGCGCACCGGATACCAGTACACCGCTTCGGCACGGACCTTCGGGTCCGCGTCGCTCTGCGCGAGGGTGAGCAGCGCGTCGGCCGTGCCCGGCTGGCGCGTCTGCGCGAGCGCGTTGACGAACGAAACGCGCGTGCTCTGATCTTTCTCGGTCCCGATGAGCGCCTTGAGCGTGGCCAGCCCGTGCGCGCCACGATACTGACCGAGCCACGTGCCGGCACGCCGCCGCATGTCGCTGTCGCGATCGGACGAGGCCAGACGATCGAGGATCGCGTCGGCCGCCGGATCGCGGTGCAGGCTAATGGCCGACGCCGCCGAGTCGCTGAACCGGCGCTGCTGGTCGAGTGGCACGTTGTCGCGGCGCACCTGACTCTCGAGGAACCGCAGGCTCTCCGCGCTCGTGATGCCCGTGAGCCACGTGAACGGCCGGCCGCCCGCATCCATCGGGCAGTCATCGCTCAACGAACGCAGCCGCTCCAGCTTGCCGTCCACGACACGGGCCAGCACGATGAGGTTCGTGCCGCCTTCGAGCGCGACCGGACCGGCGGGCGCCGCGATCTTCGGCGGCCCAAACCCTTCGGTCGGCTCGAGCTGCTGCCCGCGCACGTAGCCGTACGGGTCCGAGTACCACGTCGAGCACATGTTGCGCTCGCCGTCGACCATCGGCACGCGCCACGCGAGCCACGCCGCGTCCGCGCTCGTGCCGACGGCCGCGATCTCACGATCGATCGACGTCGCCGCTTTCGTCTCGACGCGACCGTTCTGCACGAGCGACGCCGGCGCCTGCTGCGCCACGGGCGCGATGGGGACGACGGCGCCAAGCGCCACGATGCCTGTCAACAGCGTTCTGGTCACAGTCGCACTCCGGATCTCTGAACCCGACGAACCCCGGGTTACTTGATCACTTCAAGCAAGTAATCCGCCGCGACCTTCGATGTCCGCGACATCTCCGCGAGTCGCCGGACGATCTCGCGCTTCAGCTCGAGGTCCTTCGTCTCCTTGCGGGCGAGCGTGACGAGCCCGGTGTCGTTGTTCTGGTTGCCGAGCGCCGAGATGATGGCCATCTTGTTGTCCTTGTCGGTCTCGGTACCGTACATGTCGACGAGCGTCGCGCCCGTCCTCTCGACCTTCTGATTGCCGAGGCTGCGCACGGCTTGCCGGCGCACTTCCGGATCCTTGTCGGACTTGGCGATCTGGAGCAGCTGATCCACCGCGCCCATCGAGCTGAAGGCGCGGGTCATCGACATGCGCAGGTCCTTGTTGTCTTCTTTCTGATAAAGCGTCCAGAGGTCCTGCGGCACGGCGAGGTCCGTGAGGTTGCGGACCGCCTGCTGCCGGATGTCCATCGGCGCCCCGGGCGTCGACGCCAGCGTGATGAGCGCCGGCTTGTCGCCAGTCGTGCGATAGGCGTCGATGATCGCGCGCTTGATCGCCGGGTCCGACGTCGACTCGTAGATCTGCTTCAGCTCGGCGTTCGTCGTCGGCTGCTTCGTCCGGCGCGTGGCCAGGTAGTTGATGGCTTCGCGCTGCAGGTCCGGGTTGCCGGCGCCCTTCGCGTACTTGAGCAGCTCGTCATGAGCGCTTGGCTGATCGCTGAGCGCGAGGATGTAGAGCGCCCGCTTCTTCACCGCGAGCGAGTTCGTGCCCGCCAGGAGCGTCGTCGCGAGTTGGGCCGCCTTGGCCGGGTCGGACGCCTGGATGCCCTGAATCGCCAGCAGCTTGATCTCGTCGTCCTCAATCGCTTCGGGGCGCGGCTTGCGGACGTCGGCCTCGAGCACCTTCGCGTCGTTGAGATAGCGACTCTGCGGAAAGTCCTTCCGAAGCGCGGCGATCGAGGCGATCGCGTCCTCGCTCTTGCCGGCCCGGTATTGCGCAAACGCCTTCCAGTACCACGCGCCGTCGGCGTGCGCGCCCTTCTGGGCGATCGTCCGGTCGAAGCGGATGATCGCCTGGTCGTACTGCCGCTGCGACAGCAGGCTCAGTCCCGAGTTGTAGGAGCTGCTCTCGGAGTCCTGCATGCCCATGCCCGCCATCATCGGCACCGCACGCTCCTGGAAGTCCAAGCGCCACTCCGGCATTTCGCGGAAGCGGAACGCGTCCTCGCGGGCCATCTGGGCCATTTCACGCGCGTGCTCAGCGTCGACGCGCGCCTTCGCGGTCGCTTCCCGCACGGCCTGCGAGTCGACGGACCGCGCGGCCTGCATCGCGGCGTCGCGCACGGACTCGACGTCGATCGCCCGCGCGGCGTCCATGGCGCTGCGGATGTACTCCTCGAAGTCCGCGCGGTCGAGCACCGTCGGCGCGACGAAGACGCGCGGGGCCGGGGGCACGGGCGCCACAGCCGGCGATGGCGGGGCGACAGGCGCCACAGGCACGGGCGGCGGAGGAGGCGGCGGTACCTGGGCGGCTGCCAGGGCCGGCACGATCAACGACACTGCCAACAGGACGACTCGCTTCATGGGGATCCTCACTCGGAAGAAATCAGGCTCTTTTGACGTTGTTGAATTTGGGTGGAGACGGCCCGGACCTTGAAGAGCAGGTTCTGGTCGCCAATGCGTGTCCGCAGGGACTGGAAATCCTTCCGGGCGACGTGCTCGGGGCCGCGCGCGACCTCGACCAGCACGCCCTCGAGATCGTCGAGCATGCGGGCGAGCTGCAAGTCGCCGTTTTCCTGAGCGGTGACGCGATAGAGGCGGCCGGAGGCCACCAGATCGCCCGCCGACGTGCGCTCGAAATCGACTTCCGACGGGCCGGAGGCGGGCGAGTTCATGATCTCGGTCAAGAGCACTTCGGTCTGCTGGAAGTGCTCGCTCAGCGCCGCGAGCAGCACGCGCTCGCGCGTCTTCTGCAGGTCGGCGGCCGAGGTGCGCACGATCGCCGGTCCCGACGTCGACGCCACTGTCGTCGTCGCGGGCGTCGCGGCGACGTGCGGATCGTGACTCGCGCGCCACGCGTAGCCGATCGCGACCGCGAGCACGACCGCGGCGGCCATGCCGACGGCCGGCATCCAGCGCCACGCGGACCACGTGGAGACTGTTGGCCGCGCTTCGGGGAGTGCGCCCTGGATGCGCGCCCACATCACCCGCTCGAACCCCTCGCCAGGCTCGGGCACTTTGGCTGCGTCGACCAGCTTCAGCGTCTCGCCGAGCTCCGTCCACGCCTGACGGCACTCGCTGCAGGCCGCGAGGTGGTCGTCGATGCGACGCTCCTCGCTCGGGCCGCCTTCGCCGTAGAAGTGGAGGATCAGGTCCTCGTCGGTCAGGTGATACATGTCGTTAGCTCTTCACTTCCATGAGCGGCCTCAACGCAGACCGCATTTTTCGTACCGCGCGGAAAATCGAGTGCTTGGCTGCGTTCGATTTCAAGTCCAGCGTGCTGCAGATCTCTTCGATCGAACAGCCGTGATAGTGCCGCATCAAAAACGCCGCGCGTTCCTGCGGGCTCAGCCCGCCTAACGCTTCCTGCACCCGCTCGCCAATTTCTCCCGCGAAGACCAGGTCGTCGATTGAGGGTCCCGTGGAGGCCTTGGCCATCTGCTCGAGCTTCTCGTCGGTTTCCGCCGACTCGCGTTGTGGCCGGGCTCGCATGTAGTCGATGGCGCAGTTGAAGCCGATGCGATAGAGCCACGTGGCGAAATTCGATCTCGCTTCGAACCGTCCGAGCTGCCGATACGCGCGCACCAGAGTTTCCTGCACGACGTCTTCGGCGTCTTCGGGCCGACCGGTCATCCGGTAAGCCAGCCGATAGATGCTTCGGCTGTGCCGTTCGACGAGCACCCGGAAGGCATCCTGGTCGCCGCCCCGTGCTTTGGCGACGACCTGCGCGTCGTCCGAATGCATCTGTTTCATTAGACGGGTCGATGCCCGGGCGGTTAGGAGCGTGCTCCCGGGCGGGACATCTTCACTCTACGAGAAATTACGTAGCTGCGTTCGATTTGGCCGGCGATCGAAATTCACTCAGCAAATTCGCGATGCCGGCGGCGACGGGCGTCACGCGCAGGCCGAGATCGCGAGCGGCGTCCACGTGCTCGAGCGGCCAGTCATGACGAAAGATCTCGACGGCGCCCCGGGTGAGGAGTGGCGGCCGCCCGGTGAGGCGCGCGCGCAGCTCCTCGGCGGCCCCTGCCAGATCTGACAGCCAGTAGGGGAGTTGGCGGGGCATCGCGGTGCCTTCGATTTCGCGGAGGATCTCGAACGCGCGGATCTGCGGCGCGTTGTCACCGCCGAGCTGGTAGCGGCTGCCCGGCGCGGCGCCTTCCATCGCGCGCACGTGCGCGGCCGCGACGTCGTCCACGCCGGCGAAGGACCACACGCGATCGGCGCCGATGACGCCTGGCAATTTTCCAGCGCGGTGATCGGCGAGCAGCCGGCCGACCAGATTGCCTTCCGACATGACGCCCGGGCCGTAAATCACGCCGGGGTACAGCATGACGATTGGCGCGCCTGCGTCGCGCGCCTGCATGGCGACGCGATGAGCCGCGACTTTCGTGCGCTGGTAGTCGTTGGCTTCGAGCGGCGCGGTTCGTCCGGCCGGCGGCAGCGCCAGAAATGACGACGTGTAGATCAGCCGCGGAAGTTTGAGGGTGCGCGTGATCGCGATCGCGTTCTCGAGTCCGCCGACGTTGATCTGGTCGAACTCGCTCGGGTCGCGCCGCCACAGACTCACGAGCGCGGCCGAGTGACAGATCGCGTCCACGCCGCGCGCGGCGGCTTCGAACGCGCCGCGGTCGCGCACGTCGCCGTCGATCGCGCGCCCCGGCAGCCGCGCGCGCGTCGCGTGACGCGCGAAGACGACCGGCTCGTGCCCGCGATCCGCCACCGCGTGGACGATCGCGCGGCCGACATACCCGGTCCCGCCCGTGACCAGCACGCGCATACGGCATTGTCCTACGGCAGGGACGTCCAACGTGGTCGAGATCGGCGCGCGGCGAGGTGCTTCCGCTCCGATAGAATCCTGGACGGAATGGTCCGCCGGCCACGCCTCTCGCCGTCCATCGCTCGCGTTCTCGTGGCCGCCGCTTCGGTCGTCGTCACGCTCGGCGCCGTCGAATGGATCCTTCGGAGCTTCTTCCCGATTCGCGGAATGATCTATCAGATCGACGATCGATACTTGTACAAGCACATCCCCGGAGCCGTGAAGCGAGCCGGACTGGCGGGAGAGGATTCAGCCAAGGTGCTCGTGCGGATCAATGCCGCCGGCCGACGGGGCGATGAGTCTGGCCTGGCGACCGCGGCCTATCGGGTGGTCGTGTATGGCGACTCGTTTGTGGCGGCGGAATCCACGCCGGAGCCCGAGACCTATACCGCGCAACTCCAGCCGTTCTTGAGCGAGAAGCTTCCTGGAACAGTCGTCCTGAATGCCGGTGTCACAGGATACGGCGTCGATCAGGAGAGCTTGCGCATGGAGGACGAGCTTCCAGGGTTGAAGCCCAATCTGGTGATCGTGGCCATCTATGCGGGAAACGACTTCGGAGATCTTCTTCGAGACAAGTTGTACCGGCTCGACGAGCACGGACAGTTGAAGCGCAATGTACCGGTCATCGACGACTCGCTCCGGCAGGCCTTTCACAAGCCTGCGGAGTTGTCATCGATCCAGTTCTTGCGCGCCTTCCAGACCGTGTACGAGAAGTGGAAACAGGAGGGGTCACGATCGCTGGCCGGAGTCGCGCCGACGGATCCGCTCGACCAGACGGCGGTGTACCTGGAGCACCGGATAGCGGAGTACGAGAGTTATGTCCTCGGCGGGGACAACGTTGTTCGGAACTTTCTCGCCGATGAATATGACGCCGATGTGAGCGTGCAACCAGACTCGCCGTCCGCGCGCTATCGGGTGCTGCTGATGGCGCGGGTCCTGGAGCGCATTCGGGGTCTCGCGGACCAGAACGGGTCTCGTTTGTTCGTGCTGGTCATTCCTGAGCAGTGCGACGTGAGGGGTGGGTGCACGGTGTCTGCCGCGCGCGGACGATATCCAGGCTACCGGCCCTCGGGCCTGACTGACGCGCTAGAGTCAATCGCGCGGTCCGAACGGATTCCGTATCTGAATCTCTTCGAGGCCTTTCGACAGGCCGAGACACGCTTGTATCACCCGACGGACGGACACTGGAATCCCTCCGGGCAGCAGCTCGCCGCGAGGCTCTCGGCCGACATGATCCTCCGCGAGGGCTTGCTGCGCGCGGCGGCAGGCGCCAAGGTTCCTGAGAAATAGAGCCGGCGAGTCGTTTGTGGGGATGCCAACATAGCGCCGTCTCCATCTGACGGAGGGCAATGCGTCGCGAATGATAAACGCCGATTTCGCGATGGGCTGGCCCTGCCCGACCTGGAACAAGTCAAGACCCCCGCGGGCTGTTCAGGCGCCTCTCAACACCTCGACCGCATCGATCCGCGCGACGTGCCGGGCCGGCAGCCATGCGGCGGCGCCCGCTGCGAGCCCGAGCACCGCCGCGCTCGTTGCGAGCGTTGTCGCGTCATGAGGGGTGACGCCAAAGAGGAGCGTCGCAGCGAATCGGCTGACCCAGAGGCTCGCGACGCCGCCCAACACGAGCCCCGCGCCGACCAGCCGGCCGGCATGGCTGAGCGTGAGCATCACGAGGCTGCCCGGCGTTGCCCCGAGTGCCAGTCGCAGCCCGAGTTCGGTCCGGCGCCGGCTGATCATCTGCGCCGTGGTGCCGTACAGGCCGATACCAGCGAGGGCCAGCGCCAGCATGCCGAAGAAACCGGACAGGCCGGCGAGCAGCCGTTCCTGCGTCAGCGAGCGGCCGATCGTGTCCATGAGCGGACGCGAGTCGATCTTCAAGTCTGGCTGGACGGCTTTGAGTGCGCGCGCGATCGCTGGCGCCAACCTCGCGGGAGAATCGGTCGCCGACCGGACGCTCAGCGTGACCTCGCTCGATGGCAGCGTACCGAACGGCACATAGACCGTTGGCTGCGCGCCTTCGCGGAGCGAGCGATATACGGCGTCGCGAACCACGCCGACGATTTCCCAGGCAGGCTGGGGCGTGTCGGCGACGCGTCGGACGATTCGCCGGCCGATCGGGTTGCCGTCACCGAACACGAGCTGCGCGAACGCCTCATTGATGATCGCGACCGACGCTCCGGTGCGGTCCTCCGCCGGCGTGAAATCGCGTCCGGCGACCAGCGGCGTGCGGTAGGTCTCGAACCAACCCGAGCTGATCTTGTTGACGTACGCGCGCTGAGCCGGGCGCGCACCGGGCGCATCCGCTTGATTGAACTCATTGCGCGAGATGAGGCCGCTCACCGGCGTCAGGAACGACGTCGCGACGTTCGCGACGCCAGGAACCGAGCCGGCAGCCTCTCGAATTTGGTCGGCGAACGCCGAAGCGGCGCCTGCGTCCAGTCGCGTCGGCGGTTGCAGCGTCGTGACCAGGATCCGGTCCGGCTCGAAGCCAAGCGGTGTAGTCACCAGCCCGTAGAGCGTGCGGCCGAACAGCGCGGCGGCCACGACGAGGACGAGCGAGAGCGCGACCTGCGCAATCACGAGACTCTGGGACGCGCGGAGGCGGCCCCGTCCGACGATTGTCCGGGCGCCATCGGCGAACGCCTCCGCCGGTTCGACCTTGGTGGCTCGGAGCGCGGGCGCCGTGCCGAAGAACAGCGTCGTTACACATGCAACCGTTGCCGCCGCAATGAGGACGCGAGCGTTCAGGCTGAGGTCGATCGCGATCGGCCGGCCCGGCGGCGAGACCTGTTGCACGAGAAACCGGCTGCCCCAGCGGCCGACGAGCAGGCCGGCCGCCGCTCCCGCCCCCGCCAGCAGCAGGCTCTCGACGAGCAGTTGACGCGCAAGCTGCCAGCGTGAGGCGCCAAGCGCCGCGCGCACCGTCAACTCGTGGCGCCTCGCTGAGGCGCGGGCGACCAGCAGACTCGCCACGTTCGTGCAGGCGCTCAACAGCACGATCGCGACCACGACCATCAGCGCGACGAGCGGGCGCGTGTAGCGGTCGCGCACGCCGGACGTGCCGGTTGCAGCGGGGCGCGCGACGAGCGTGTCCTGGAAATTTGTCAGGTACTCCGTGTACCCCTCGGGGCCCGCGCTGGGCGGCACCGTGGCGGCGATGACCTGCGGCTGGATCCCTGTCAGCAGACGCGTGAGCGAGTCCGCCGTCTGATCGCGGCGAAGCCGCGCGGTGAGGAACAGCCACCACGCTTCGTGGTTGGCGAGATAGTTCCGGCCTGGACGAATCACCGTCTCGGCGCCGAGCGGAACCATGACATCGACAGTCGATCCGACTTCCAGACCGAAGAACGCCGGCGGTGTGACGCCGACGACCGTCAGTGGAGCATGCTCCACAATCAGAGTTCGGCCGACCACGTCGGACGCACCGGCGAAACGACGATGCCAGAACCCGTAGCTGATCACCGCGACTGGGCCGTCCGGACCGCCGCCGATGCGGTCGTCGTCGGCGGTCAGCGTCCGGCCGATGGCCGCGCCGACGCCGAGCGTTCGGAAGAAATCGCCGCTGACCCAGAGGCCATCGGCGTACTCGGGCTCGCTGCCCGGCGCGATGTTGAACCGCTGCGGGCACCAGGCCGCTGCCGACTCGAACAGACCGTCACGTCGAGCGAGGTTCTCCCAGATCGGGTAGGTCCACGGCGTCCGCACGGCGTTGCCAGCCTCGATGGTGATCAGACGATCGGGCTCGGCCACTGGCAGTTTCCGCAGGAGCAGAGCGTCGATCAGCGAGAAGATCGCGGTGTTGGCGCCCATCCCGAGTCCCAGCGTCGCAATGACGACGAACGACGCGGTCGGGCGCCGGATCAGCACGCGCCAGGCGTAGCGCGCGTCGCGGCCCAACTCGTGGATGAGCCGCACGCCGCGCGCATCCCGGCAGTCCTCCTTGATCTGGTCGACGCCGCCCAGCTCGAGGCGCGCTTGTCGTCTGGCCTCGTGCGCAGGCAAGCCGGTCCGTACGAGCGCCTCGGTCTGACGCTCGAGGTGGAAGCGCAGCTCCTGGTCGAGTTCCTGTTCGACGCGCGTTCGGCGGAACAGCGCCCGCAGCCGAAATCGCCAGTCGCTCAGCATCGACTCCTCAGATGACGTCGAGGACGAGGCCGACGGTCGCGGCCAACTGGCGCCACGCATCGGTCTGCGACTCGAGCTCGGCGCGTCCCCGGCGCGTCAGCTCGTAGAACTTCGCGCGCCGGTTGTGCTCCGACGTGCCCCAGCGGGGCTTGACCCAGCCGCGGCGCTCGAGGCGATGGAGAGCGGGGTAGAGCGATCCCTGCTTGATGAGGATCCGCTCGCCCGAGATCTGGTGGAGCCGCTCCGAGATTGCCCAGCCGTGGCGGGGCTCGAGCGCGAGCGTCTTCAAGATGAGCACATCGAGCGTGCCCTGCGGCAGCTCCAGCGGTACGCGCGGCATCGTTACCTCGTTCCCCTTGTACTTCGACAGCACGCTAGCACCGCTGGTGTCGAAGTGCAAGGGGAGCGTTGTCATGCCGGCGCCTCCGGCGCTCCTCGGCGGAGGTCGTGAGCGGCGACGCGATGATTGCGCATTTGCCGACGCCGGCCGACCGGCACGGTTCGCGTGCCGAAGATCGACATCACACGCCAGGACGGCACCGAGACGCCCTTCAACGGGACGGACCTCGACTTCACGAGGCCAAATCACGTACGAGTAGAACCAACCGGTGGAGAAGATTTCGCCTGTCAAATTGCGCTAGACGAAGTCAGACCGATCTAGACGAAGCTCCAAGTCTCTAGTCCTACGTTATGCTTCCAAGTCATGTTCAAGCGCCAGACGACCGGATCTGTCGTCTGCGTCTCGTGTGGATATCTCGTCGGCGTCAACGACGACGTGTGTTATCACTGCGGGCGCCGGAATCCGGGCTTGTGGGGATTTGCGCCGGCAGTGCGCCGGCTCGGCAACGACGTCGGTTTCGTCCCCTTCGTGACGGGCATGTGCATCGTCATGTACGGGCTGTCGCTGCTACTGTCGGGCACGAACATTCTGGTCGTCGGCGGCCTGATGGATTTTCTCGCGCCCAATCAGCAGAGCCTGTTCCTGCTCGGCGCGTCCGGCGCGTGGCCGGTGTTCCTCGGCGGGCGCTGGTGGACGGTCCTCAGCGCGTCGTGGCTGCACGGCGGCCTGCTGCACATCCTCTTCAACATGATGTGGGTACGACAGCTCGCGCCGGCCGTCGCTGAGCTCTACGGGCCCGGCCGGATGATCATCATCTACACCGTGGCGGGCGCCGTCGGATTTGCGCTCTCGTCAATCGCCGGCGCGTACCTCTACTTTCTGCCGTTCCTGGCGGGCGCACAGTTCACGGTCGGCGCGTCGGCGGCGATCTTCGGCCTGCTCGGCGCGCTCGTGTACTACGGCCGCCGGACGGGCTCGAACGTTGTCCACTCGCAGGCGCTGTACTACGCCGTGACGCTCTTCGTCTTCGGTCTCATCATGCGTGGCGTCGACAACTACGCGCACGCGGGCGGCTTCATTGGCGGTTTCATCGCCAGCCGCTTGCTCGACCCGCTCAAGCCCGAGCGGATCAACCATCTCTTCTTCGCGCTCGTGTGCCTCGCGGTGTCGATTCTCTCGATCATCGTGTCGGTCATTCACGGGTTGGCCATGCGGTGAACATGCGGCGACCGGTCGTCCTCATTACGGGTGCTTCGGGAGAAATCGGCCATGGGTTGATCGAGCGGCTCGCGGCCGACACCAGCCGCGGCATCGTGACACTCGACATCGCCCCGCTCGAGGCGGGACTCGCGCGCAAGGTGCTGCGCGAGGTCAACGGCTCGATCCTGGACCACGCGGCCCTCGAGCGCATCCTTTCGGAGTTCGAGGTCGACTTCATCTACCATCTGGCGGCGCTGCTTTCGACGCGCGCGGAGTTTTCGCCGGTCACGGCGCATCAGGTGAACGTCGAGGGCACGCTGCATCTGCTCGAGTTCGCGCAGCGCGAGGCCGAATCGCACGGCCGCCCCGTGACCTTTCTCTATCCCTCGTCGATTGCGGTCTACGGGCTGCCGTCGCTCGAGGCGAAAGCCAAGGCCGGCCGCGTCCGCGAGCCGGACTGGGCGCTGCCGCAGACGATGTACGGGTGCAACAAGCTGTACTGCGAGCAGCTCGGGCATTACTACGCGAGGTTCTACAAGCAGCTCTCCGCCGAGCCGCAGAGCGGCCGCGTCGATTTCCGCGCCGTGCGGTTCCCGGGCCTGATTTCGGCCGTGACGGTGCCGTCGGGCGGCACCTCGGACTACGCGCCCGAGATGATTCACGCGGCGGCCCGGGGCGAGCCCTACGCGTGCTTCGTGCGGCCCGATGCGCGCATTCCGTTCATGGCGATGCCGGACGGCGTCGAGGCGTTGTTGAGGCTCGCCGCCGCCCCGAGGGCGCGGCTGACGCAGACGGCCTACAATCTCGGCGCGTTCGCGCCCTCCGCCGACGAGATTCGCGCGGAAGTGCTGCGCGCCTTTCCATCCGCCGACATCACTTACAAGGTCGACGCGAAGCGCCAGGGCATCGTCGACTCCTGGCCCGCGGACGTCGACGACGCGGCGGCGCGGCGGGATTGGGGCTTTGCGCCGGCGTACGACTTCACGCGCGCATTCCGCGACTATCTGATTCCGACCATCCGCGGGCAGTACCAGACGAAAAACTGAGATCCCGCGCCCGCGCGACGATCGCAGAATCTGCGCGCGCGTCGCGAATCCTTGGCGATTTCGCGCGGCAGACGGGAATGTCGCTTGCAGCCGGCGAGCGGCATGAGCCGTCTCGCATTGGAAGACGTGCGCGCCTGGCAGCTCGCGCACGCCTTCAGGCTGGAAGTCTGCCGGCTGCTCAAGAGCAGCGCGGTCGCCTCCGCGGACATGCGGTTCAGCGTCGGATTGTTCCGGACGGCGCGATCGATCGAATCGAGCGTCGGTGACGGGTTCCGGCAGGGCGCCGACGACGCCTCGGCGCGGTGCCTCGAGGACGCCGGCCACGCGCTGGCCGCCGCTCTCGTCGCGATCGAGGATGGGATCGACCGCGGATATTTCTCGCGGCGGCTGAGTGAACCGGCACTCGAGGCGGGGCATCAGGCCGCGCGGACGATCAAGTCGTTGCATCTGTACTTGGAGCGCTGCGCCAGGGCACGCGGACGGCGGGCATGAAGTCCCGTACTTCTTTGTCCTATGATTTGACGGTGCCCAAGTTAAGCGTGGAATCTGTTGGAACGTTCGACGTCCCGCTGGGAAAGCGCCTGGTCCTGGCGCTCGAGCAGGACGCCCACATCGATCAATTGCACGCGTGCGGCGGCCAGGCGCGTTGTACGACGTGTCGCGTCGAGTTCATCGCCGGCGAACCCGCGACGCAGACGAAAGCGGAGATCGCCGCGTTCGAGCGGAAGGGCCTGGCCGGCGTGCGGCTGTCGTGTCAGATCCTCTGCGACCACGACATGACGGTGCGCGCGATCAGCCGGCTCGCGGGCAGCGGCCGGCCCGACGCCGGGCCGACGCCTCAACCGTTCATCGAGCCGCCGCCGGAGTACTGACCGCGTGATCGATCCCGCGGTGCTCGTCCGCGCGTATCGCGAGGGCATCTTTCCGATGGGCATGGAGGATGGCGACCTCGGCTGGTTTTCGCCCGATCCGCGCGGGATCGTGCCGCTCGACACGTTTCACGTTCCGTCGCGCCTGGGTCGCGTGCTCCGGCGCGGCATCTTCGAGGTCCGCGTTGACGCGCGCTTCGAAGACGTCATGCGCGCATGCGCTCAGCGCGAGGACGACGACGGGACCTGGATCACCGAGGAGATCATCGAGAGCTACGTGGCGCTCCACCGGCTCGGGATGGCGCATTCGGTCGAAGCCTGGCGCGACGGCCAGTTGGTCGGCGGCTTGTACGGCGTCCACCTCGGCGGCGCGTTCTTCGGCGAGTCGATGTTCCACCGCGTGACCGACGCCTCCAAGGTCGCGCTCGCGGCCCTGGTCGATCGCATGACGCGCAAAGGCTTCTCGCTGCTCGACGTGCAGTGGGTCACGCCGCATCTCGAGCAGTTCGGGGCAATCGAGATTCCGCGCGTGAAATACCTCGCGTTGCTCAGGGGGGCGCTCGCACGAGACTGTGAGTTCGTGTGACGCGTCGTACGACGAACGTCAGTGCACCGTTGTCTCTGCCAGCGCAAACCTTGCGATCTTCACGTCGAACAGCTGGCCCGATTGCGCGGCCATCTGGAACGTCCCTTCCATCCTGCCGGACGCCGTTGTGAGTGACGCCCCTGACGAGTACGAGTACGACTCGCCCGGCTCGATGGCGGGCTGCTGGCCGACGACGCCGAGGCCGCGGACCTCGTCGACATGCCCGCGGCCGTCGGTGATAATCCAGTGACGAGAGAGCAGCTGGACGGTCTCGGCTTTCTGGTTCGTGATGGTGATGGTGTAGCGAAAGAACCACTGGTGCTGGATCGGGCGGGACCGTTCCGGATCGTACTCGGACACCACCTCGACCTTCACGCCGAGCGTCGTCGCTGCTGACGAAGGCATGCGTCATCATGAACGATCGTGAGGAGCAGCGGCAAGCGCAGATTCCTGCCGGATTGTGCGACACGTGCCGGCACGTGCGCATTATCACGAGCGATCGCGGCAGCCGGTTCGTGATGTGCGAGCTCGCGAAGACGGATCCAGCGTTTCCGCGATATCCGCGGCTTCCCGTGTTGGCCTGTTCCGGATACGATCCCGACAGATCGACCGCTCAGTAATGCGCCGACACCTTTCGATCCGCACGCTGTGCCACACCGCGGTCGCCTTCGCCGCGATCGCGCTCGTCGGCAGCTACGCCCATCTCGGGGCGGAGATGACGGTCGTCGAAGCCGAGAACGTCCCGACCGAACGAGTGATCGCCAACCTCGAGCGGCGGTTGGCGAACGATCCCTCGGACGTGTTGACCCGAATCAACCTCGCGCGTGCCCACGCGATCGCCTGGGCGACCAAATCCGGCACGCAATGGGTCCGCGCCAGTGGGTATGAATCGGCGCGCGCCGGCGATCCGGCCGGTAGCGACACGCCAAACGGCAGTTTTCAATATGTGCGCGTGGCCACGACCAGGGATCCGGCGCTGCTCAAGGCCGCGCGGGATCACCTGGCGAAGGCGATCGCCACGTACCGCGCCGCACTCCAGCGGGATCCATCAAGCGTGTCGGCGCGGCTTGGGCTCGCGTGGTGTCAGGACCAGGCCGGTGAAAAGGCTGAGGCGATCGCCGGGTATCGCGAGGTGCTAAAGGCCGTCTGGCCGGCTGACAGCGCTCGCAACGCGGTCTTGTCCAACGGACCGGTGCCGACAACCACCGAGGTCGCTGCGTATTTGCTTCGGCTGCTCGATCCGATCGCTGACGCCGCCGAGGTTGCGACGCTGAAGAGCCATGTCAATCAGATGAACAGCCTTCCGCGATGGATCACGCCGCTGGTCGTACCGCTCCACGACGACGTCGCGTTGCCTGATCTGATGGATCCGAAAGTGCGCGTGCTCTTCGATGCTGATGGCAGCGGCATTCCGCGGCGTTGGACCTGGATTCGACCGCGAGCCGGCTGGCTCGTGTTCGACCGGCATGGAGAAGGGCGCATCACATCCGCGCTGCAATGGTTTGGATCCGTGACGTTCTGGCTCTTCTGGCACAACGGCTACGAGGCGCTCCGATCGCTCGACGACAACGGAGACGGCACCATTAGCGGGCGAGAACTGCAAGGCGTGGCGATCTGGAACGACGAGAACGCGAACGGCGTGTCGGAGCCCGGGGAAGTCCGTCCAGCGACCTCGTGGGGGATCGTCACCCTGTCCTGTGCGCACGTTGTTTCCGACGACGATCCGACGATTGCCGCATGGTCGCCGACCGGCGTGACGTTCACCGACGGCCGCACGCGCCCGACATACGACGTGCTGTTGTACCCGCGCTGACTGATAAGCTTCCGGTATGCAACGGATCGATCCCGCCCGGCTGAAGCCAGGCGTCACGCTGGAGAATCTCCCGGAATCCGCCGCGGCCCCGACGTCCAGGGCCAGCTCGACGCTCGTCGTCCGCGGGCGCGCGCTGATCTTCTGGGATCCGAAGGCGCCGCCCGGGACGAAGAAGCTCGACGCGATCGACACGGACCAGATCACGCCCGCGGCCGACTGCGTGTCCGAGAGCCTCGAGACGCTCGATCTGCGATGGAAGGTCGGGTCGTTCCGGTACTTGATGCCGGATTTCCGCGCGCGCGTGCATCGCGGCGAGAACTTTCTCATCGCGGGCGATCGGTTTGCGATTGGATCGTCGCGCGAGATGAGTCCGGCCGGCCTGAAGGGCGTCGCGGAGGAAGTCGGCCTCGAGATGGTCGTCATCTGCGGCCAGAACATGGGCGACATCTTCCGCCGCAACAGCTTCAATCTCGGGCTGCACGTGGTGCAGTGCCCCGAGGCCGTCGCCGACGCCAAAGATGACGACGAGTTCACGTTCGATCCCGTGTCGCGCGAGATCGAGAACGTGACGCAAGGGAAACGGTACACACCGGTCGCGCTGTCAACAAAAGAAGAGGAGATTCGGCGCAGCGGCGGCATCTTCGCCGTCGGTCGCCGTGAGTTCAAGGCGTCGGTGGCGGCCAGGCCCACGCTCGATTGGGCGGACGAGGCGCTCGCGCGCGGCATGACGACCACCGAGCAGATTGTGTGGGCCCATCGCGTGGACAAGGCGTTGTCACGCGCTGATCTGAAACCGGGCGCGACGTTGCGCGTCCTTGCGGACTTGCTGCCGGCCTCCGACGGCACGGCGCCATTTGCGATCCACACGTTCAATCAGATCACTGGCGGCCACGCGATCTTCCCGCGCCAGGCCGCGGTCGCGAACGATCACTTCGTGTTCACGGGGAAGGACGAGGACGAGAAGCAAACGTCGATCGGCCGCGCGTTCGCGGCGGCCAACGACATGCAGAAGCCGTACTACGCGACGCCGGGCGACGGCATCTTTCATTTCTATTTTCCAGAGCAGGGGCTCGTGCTGCCGGGACAGTTCATTCCCGGCGCGGACTCCCACAGCCGTGCGTATGGCGCGTACGGCGCAGTCGGCATCGGCGTGGGATCGACGACGCTGGGGTTTGGCTGGTCGACGGGCTACATCTACTTCACGCTCGCGAAGCAGCGGCGCGTCGTGTTCACTGGCAAGCTCAACCCCTGGGTCGGCGGCAAGGACATCGTCCTCGAGCTGTTGCGGCGCTGGGGCGCGAAGCAGTCGCAGGGCATGTCGGTGGAGTTCGTCGACGGCGGCCGGCAGCTGCCGATGGTCTCGCGCAACACCATCGCGAACATGATGGCGGAGGCCGAAGCGCTCAACGGCATTTTCGCGCCCGATGAGATCACGCTCGGCTGGTACCGCGCGAAAGGCATGACGAACCTGCCGTACCCGCCGCTCGCGCCAGGCGCGAGTGCCGTGTACGAGATCGACGAGACGTTCGATCTCTCGAGCGTTGCGCCGATGATCGCCAAGCCCTTCAGTCCTGGCAACGCGTTTCCAGCCGAGGAAGTCGCGCGCGAGCGGCTGACGTTCGACAAGGCGCTTATTGGATCGTGCACGAACGGCAGCTACGACGACCTGCTGCAGGCCGCGCTCGTCATTCGCGCGGCAGCAGCGCGCGGGGTCACGAAAGCGACGCGCGAGTTCAAGGTGTTTCCCGGATCAGGCGGCGTCGGACGCGAGATCGAGCGGCCCGATCAGCGGCTGGGCGGCGAGTCAATCGCGAACACATTCCGCGCCGCCGGCGCGGTGATTCGGCAGTCGTGGTGCGGACCGTGCTTCGGTCAAGGCCAGGATGCGCTCGATCCCGGCCAGCGCGCGATCACGTCGTTCAATCGTAACTGGCAGAACCGGATGGGGCTTGGTGGCGAAGGGTATCTCGCGAGCCCCGCCGTCGTCGCCGCATCGGCGCTTGTCGGGTACATGGCGCCACCGTCGGAGCTGGGGATCGAGTGGAAGCCTGAGATCTATGGTGTCTAGGCGTCGGGGTTCCCAAGGGTTCCTCGAGGTTCCCGGGGGTGCCTTGGGGTTCCTGCTGGCTCTGAGCCTGGTCGCTGTTCCAGTCGCGCACCAGCAGCCGTCCGGTGTCGTCCCGACCGCCGGGATGGTCATCAGTGAGAGCACGCGCATCCGGCCCGGCACCTATCACCTGACAAGTCGCGATCTGAACACGCCGGCGATCACGATCCGCGAGAACGACGTCGTCCTGGATCTCACCGGTGTCACGCTCGAAGGCGGCGAGCCGTTCGGCGATCCCGATCGCTACGCGGGCGTCGGCATCCTCATCGACGGCGGACGCAACGTGACGATTCGCGGCGGCGCGATTCGCGGCTACAAGGTCGGGCTGCTCGCGCGCAAGGCGCTCAAGCTGCACCTCACTGGCGGCGACTACAGCTACAACTGGAAGCCGCGTCTCCTGAGCGGCATCGAGCACGAGAACGCTGCCGACTGGCTGTCCTATCACCAGAACGAGACGGACGAGTGGCTGCGCTACGGCGCCGGGATCTATCTCAGCGAATGCGACATGTGTGAGATCGATAACAATCGCGCCGTGCAGGGGCAGAACGGTTTGCTCGTGACGAAATCGACGCAAGCGAAGATCTGGAACAACACGTTCTCGTGGATGTCGGGCCTGGGCATCGGGATGTACCGCACGACCGACAGCCAGGTGATGCACAACAAGCTCGACTACGACGTGCGTGGCTACAGCCACGGCTTCTACAACCGCGGCCAGGATTCCGCCGGGTTGCTGATGTTCGAGCAGACGAGCCGCAACACCGTCGCCTACAACTCGATCACGCACGGCGGCGATGGCGTGTTCCTGTGGGCGGGGCAGTCGACGATGGACACGGGGCAGGGCGGCGCGAACAACAACGTGTTCTACGGGAATGATGTCAGCAGTGCCGTCGCCAACGGCTTCGAAGTGACCTTCAGCCGCAACACGATCCTCAACAACCGTATCGACGACTGCTGGCACGGCATCTGGGGCGGGTACAGCTATAGCACCTCGATCATCGGCAATCGATTCGGCGGAAACACGGACGCGATCGCGATCGAGCACGGACAGGACATTTGGATCAGTGAGAACACGTTCGATGGTGACGAGACGGCGATCCGTGTGTGGGCGAACGAGACGCAGGACCCCAACTGGGGATACCCGAAGATGCGAGACACGCGAAGCCGCGGATACGCGATCTTGTCCAACAAGTTCATCAATACCAAGACCGCGGTGAGCGTGGTTCGCACCAACGGGTTGGAGGCGACGCGGAACACGTACTCTGGAGTTGACCAGCGGCTCGACCAGGGGTCCGCTGTCACTGGCCTGGATTTTGAAGGTCCCGGCAGCCGACAGATTCTTCGAGATTTTGCCAGCGTGCCGCCGCTCCCCGGCGCCATGAACGCGATGCTCCCCGAAGGCGCCCGTCGCGGCCGCGCGACGATCATCGTCGACGAGTGGGGCCCGTACGACTATCTCTCGCCCAAGCTCTGGCCATCCGGCAAGCCGACCGATCGGCCGCTGACGTTGCGCATTCTTGGGCCGGCAGGGAAGTGGACGGTCACGTCACTTCGCGGCGCAACGGCGTCGGCCACGTCGGGCGCGGTGCCGGGAGAGATCGTCCTGACGACCCCTGACGCCGGCGCGGATCTCAGCCTCGAGCTCGAATACCGCGGCGCGCGCGTCGTCACCCCGCGCGGTCGGATCTTCGCGGCAGGCAGTGCGGTGCCCGTCACCTACACGCTCTTCGATCCCGCCATCGACTGGACCGTGAAGTTCTGGAAGTTCGACGCCACGACCAATCCGCTGACGGCGCGCGCGGCGTTCGACGTCCTGCTCTCGACCCCGCCAGTGCGCACGGATCGCGCCGGGCACCTCGACTTTGCGAACGCGCGTGCGTTTGGCGACGGCTTCGCCGATCACATCGGCGTCCGCGCCGACGGCGACGTGACCTTGCCGGACGGCGCCTACGATCTGTCGGTCACGAGCGACGACGGGATCTGTGTGTGGCTCGACGACAAGATGGTGCTCGAGGACTGGTCGATCCACGGCGCGAAAGAGGACCACCTTGCGCTCGCCGGCGGGCGGCACCGCCTGCGCCTCGAGTACTTCCAGAACACCGGCGCCGCCACGCTCGAGGTGCAGATTCGGCGGGGGGCCTCTCGATGACCGAGCTGATCGTCGCCCTCGTCACCCTCACGGTCCTCGAGATCGTCCTCGGTGTCGACAACATCATCTTCATCGCGATCCTCTCCGCGAAGCTGCCAAAGACCCAGCAGAAGCGCGCGCGCCGGCTCGGACTGCTTGGCGCCATGGGAACGCGCATTCTGCTGCTGCTCGCCCTCAACTGGATGGCGCACCTGACCGATCCGTTCGTCACGATCCTCGGTCGCGGGGTTTCAGGACGGGATGTCATCCTCATCGGCGGCGGCCTGTTCCTGCTCGCCAAGGCGACGTTCGAGATCCACGACAAGCTCGAAGGCGGGGGGCCCACCCGGACGCGCCATGCCGCGTCGTTTGCGAGCGTGATCGTTCAGGTGATGATCCTCGATATCGTGTTCTCGCTCGACTCGGTCATCACCGCCGTCGGGATGGCCAACGTGCTGTGGGTCATGGTGACGGCGATCGTGCTCGCGGTGCTCGTCATGCTGCTCGCCACCGAGCCGATCAGCAGCTTTGTCGAGGTACACCCGACGATCAAGATTCTCGCGCTGTCGTTCCTGCTGCTCATCGGCATCTCGCTCATCGCCGAAGGCCTGGGCCAGCACATGGACAAGCGCTACATCTACTTCGCGATGGGCTTCTCGGTGTTCGTCGAGATGATCAACATCAGGATTCGCGGCAAGGGGCCGACGGCGGAGCTGCATCGGCCGTCGGCGGAGGAATAGTCATGCGGGCCACGATCGTCACGTGCGTGCTCGCGCTTGTCTCGGGGGTCGTTTTCGGGCAGGCCGGCCCACCCGCGCGTGTGTTCGACAGCGCGAAGGGCGCGTTCTCGGATCTCGACGCGATGCTCACCGACCTCGCGAAGGCCGACGTCGTCTTCGTCGGCGAGGAGCATGACAGCAAGAACACCCATCAGCTCGAATTGGCGATCCTGCAAGGCGTCGCGGCGCGCCGGCCGGACGCGATCGTCGCGATGGAGATGTTCGAGCGAGACGTCCAGGAGCCGTTCGACCACTTTCAGATGGGCCACACGAGCGAAGAGGACTTCCTCGCGGCCGCCCGGCCCTGGCCGCGCTACGCGACCGACTACAAGCCGCTCGTCGACTTCGCGATTTCGAAGAACTGGTCCGTCATCGCGTCCAACGTGCCGCGCAGCTTCGCCTCAGACGTCGCGAAGGGCGGGCTCGATGTTTTGCAATCCAAGCCCGCGGACCAGCAGGCATGGTTCGCGCACGACCTCAAGTGCCCGACCGACGACGAGTACTTCAAGCGTTTTACCGAAGCGATGGGCGATCATCCGGCCGCGCCGGGCAGCGGTCAGGCTTCCGTCGCGGCCGGGCGTCAATCGCTCGAGCGCACCTACTTCGCCCAGTGTCTCAAGGACGAGACCATGGGCGAGTCAATCGCCTCGGCCTACGCGGTTGGCGCGGCCGGCGGCAAATCGCCGCTCGTCATCCACTTCAACGGCGCATTTCACTCCGACTTCGGCCTGGGCACCGCGGAACGCGCGAAGCGCCGGCTGCCGGACAAGCGGATCGTCGTCGTGACCGTGTTGCCGGTGGATCGCCCAGACCGGGCCGCTCCGGACGAGAACGAGCGGAAGCGGGCGGACTACCTGGTTTACACAAGCAAGTAGGCAGGCCCCAGGCCCCAGGCCTCGGGATGAGCGTGCTCAGTGCCTTGCTGGGGCCTTGGGCCTATCGCCTTGGGCCGACGCCTGTTATTTCTCGCTGCCCAGCTTCCACGGCAGATCAGCAATCACGTACATCATCACGGCGATCGCGGCGGCGTTGTCTGCGGCCTGTTTCGGCGTAATTCGCGCGATCGTGTCCGCCGGCGTGTGGTGGATCAGGAAGTAGTCGCCGGTCGTCAGATGCCCGAGCATCGGGATCTTGCCGGCCGTCGCCGCCGGCTCGATGTCCGTGCCGCCCCCGCCCGCCGTGACCTTGTCGGCGCCGATCGAGGACAGCAGGCCCGCGATCGACGTGACCGTGGCGCGCGCGGAGTCTGGTCCCGTGAAGCCGAAGCCCGCCGGATCGAAAATCCCGCCGTCGGACTCGAGCATGACGACGTGACTGGCGAGCTCGGCCTGGTGCTGATCGCGGTAACCCTCGCCGCCGCGATCGCCGTTCTCTTCGTTCGTGAACAGCACGACGCGCACTGTCCGGCGCGGCCGCAGGTCCAGCTGCTTTAGCAGCCGCACCGCCTCCCACGTGACGACGCAGCCGCCGCCGTCGTCGCTCGCGCCTGCGCCGACGTCCCAGGAATCGAGATGGCCGCCGGCGACGAGAATCTCATTTGGCAGCTCGCGCCCGCGCCACTCGCCGACGACGTTGTGCGAGACGGCGTCGGGATCCATGTGTGCCTCCATCGAGAGCCGCACACGGACGGGCACCTTTCGATCGGCCAGCCGCTGTAGACGGTCGGCGTCCTCGGTCGGAATCGCCGCCGCCGGAATCTTCGGCGCGTCAGCGGTGTACACGAGCCCGCCGGTGTGCGGCGTGCGCAGGCCCGCCGGGCCGACGGAGCGCACGAGCGTCGCGACCGCGCCGAGCTTGGCCGCGCGTGACGGCCCGTCCGATCGGTACGGGCGCGTTTGCCCGTAGTCGGTGTACGGCACGTTGTAGAGCACGATCTTGCCTTTGACGTCGGCCGCGCGACGGTCGAGATCGTCGAAGCTCTTGACGATGACGACGTCGGCTTCGATGCCGGCGGCGGGCGTGCCGACCGAGTCGCCGAGCCCGAGCATCACCAGCGACTGCTTGACCGGCTGCACGAGGTCGAGGCTCTCGCGGCCGCGCACCCACTTCGGCACCATCACGCGCTCTTTGCGCACGTTCTCGAGGCCGTCGGCCTTCATCGCGGCCACGGCCCAGTCGATCGCCTGCTCGAGCGTCTCCGATCCCGACAACCGGTTGCCGAACGTGTCGGTGAGCTCGGCCAGCCGCTTCCACGCGAAGTCGCTCGACTGCGACTGCGCGACGATCTTCTCCGCGATCGGTTTGTACTGATCGAGCCAGCCGTTCGATTGCGCGTACATTCCGGCGCATGCGGCCAGCAGCGCGGTCGCGATGACAACTGCAGACAATGACACGTTCCGTTTCGTTCTCACGGGCACTCTCCCGACTCGTCGACTCTTCGACTTCGTCGACTTCTTCGACCTTGTCGACTTCTTCGACCTTCATGGTCACAGCGCCATGCGATGCCGTCCCGAGTGCAGGTAGTTCATCGTCTGCACCGTGACGAGCATCGTGAAGTCGAGCTTCGTGCGGTCCTCCGGATACTTCAGCCGGAGATTGAGCTCGTTACATCGCGCGATCATATCTTCGATCACGCGGTCGATCGTGTATTGGTACGCGCCCGTCCATTCCGCTACGAGGCGGCGAACATCGCGGCGGGTCGCGTGAATGAAGCGCGACGCCTTACGGTGTGGCCGGTATTCCGGCGCGTCGGAGAAGAGCTTGCGGAGGTCGCGGTCGTAGAAGTTCGGGTGCTCGACGCCGTAGTGCGCGCGCTTCTTCGCGTAGTGGCGGCGGAGCGTCGTCCGGAGCCGCTCGAGCGGCTCGACGCGCCGGCGCGTGGCGAGCCGCGGCGGGAGCCCGGCGAGGCTGTTCATGAGCGTGTCCATGTACTCGAGTTTTCGTAACGCGGGCCAGTCCGCGTATCGCGCGCGCCAGTCGCTGTCGGGCGTCAGCCAGACGGCGAACGTCTCGGCGAAGTCCTCGTCCGGATGGCTCTGCGCGTACCACGAGTCGATGTGCTGGACGAAGCTCTTCGAGTACGGCCGCGGCAGATAGAACTCCGGGTACTCGACGGATGGCCGACCGAACATTTGCACGCGCTTCCGGCGCTTGCGCAGGTCGTACGCGTTATCGAACGCGTGGCCGGCCTCGTGACGCAGAATCTGCAGACACCATTCAGGCGTGCCGCCTTCGACCTCGAGCATCTGCGCTTTCTCGAGCCGCATCAGCCGCGGGTGCGCGAGATAGAACGGCACCGCAATTCCCGGCACGCCGTCGGGTGTGAACCACTCGGACGACAACCAGAAGTGCGGGCGGAACTCGAGGCCGCGCTTGCCGAGCTCGTCGTAGAGCTGCGCGATGCGCGCCTCGAGCCAGCTGCCCTCGATCGCGAGCCCGAGTTCGCAGAGGCGCACGTCGAGCAGCGCCTCGTCGTTGAGGTCGGGCCAATCGGTCCGGATGACCGGATGCGAACGGGCGCGCGATGCGGGCGTGTGGGAGCGCGTCACACTTTTGAGAATCGCTTATGATAGCCGCCCGGAGGTTCCATGCACGCCATCCGTCCCATGGTTGTAGGAATCGCGTTCGTGCTGACCGTCACGACCGGCGCCTTGGCCGGTCAGGCCCAGCAAACCCCGCCGCCGCCCAAGCCCACCCCACAGGCGAGCCCGAAGCCCGATCAGCCTACGCAAGAAGCCGGCTACAAGGAAACCGTCGTCGTGTCGGCGTCGAAAACCGAGCAGCAGCTGATCAACGCACCGGCGACGATGACCGTGATCAACGACAAGCAGCTGGCGGTGTCGCCGTCGACCAACTACGGCGACATCCTGCGGATGGTGCCGGGCGTCAACGTCTCGCAGCTCTCGGCGCGCGACGTGAACGTCACGAGCCGCGCGGCGACGGGATCGCTCGCGACCTCGCAGCTCGCGGTGCTCGACGGGCGGAGCCTCTACCAGGACTTCTTCGGGTTCGTGATGTGGGATTTCATGCCCGTGAACACCAACGAGATCAAGCGGATCGAGGTCATTCGCGGGCCCGCGTCCGCCGTGTGGGGCGCCAACGCGCTCAACGGCGTGATCAACGTCATCACGAAGTCGCCGCGCGAGAACCAGGGCATGAGCTTCACCATCGGCGCCGGCACGTTCGGCCGCGAGTCGAACGGCAACGCCGCGTCGAACGGCTCGCTCTTCTCGATCAACGGATCGTTTGCGACGGCGGTCAACGAACGGTGGGCGTACAAGATTTCCGCCGGTGACTACACCTCGGACGCGTACGGCCGGCCGAGCGGGAACGTGCCGAACGGCCGCAACGTGCCGTACCCGGCGTACGAGAATCACGGCACCACGCAGCCGAAGTTCGACGCGCGGGTCGACTACGACGCGCCGGACGGCGCGAAAGTGTCGATGTCAGGCGGCGTCGCCGGCACGTCCGGCATCATGCAGTCGGGCATCGGGCCGTTCAACATCGACAACGGCTCGTACCAGAGCTACGGCAAGATCGACTACACGAAGAAAGCGTTCAAGCTGCAGGCGTTCCTGAACGTCCTCAACGGCAACGCGGACCAGCTCTTGACGACGGACGCGCAGGGGCGTCCCATCACGTTCGTTTTCGACACGAAGACGTTCGACGTCGAGGCCGGCAACGTCACGACGATCGGCACGCATCACGCGCTCACCTACGGCGGCAACATCCGCTACAACAGCTTCGATCTGTCGATCGCCCCCGACGCGGACAACCGCACCGAGGGCGGCGCGTATCTGCAGGACGAGATCTTCCTCAACGACCAGTTCCGGCTGTCGCTGGGCGCGCGGCTCGACAAGTTCTCGTCGATCAGCGGCGCGGTCTTCTCGCCGCGCGTGGCGCTCGTGATGCACCCGAATGCGGACAACACGTTCCGCGTCTCGTACAACCGCGCCTACCGCTCGCCGTCGGCGATCAACAACTTCATCAACGTGCAGATTGCCAAGCCGATTCCGCTCTCGCTGATCAATCCCGGGTACGGCAGCACGGTGTACCTGCTGCCGATTCAGACCGTTGGCAACCCCGATCTGCAGGAAGAGACGCTCGACGCGTTCGAGCTCGGCTACACCGGCACGGTCCGGGATCGCGCGCTCATCACGGCCGCCTACTACTACAACCGGCTCAAGAACGAGATCCTCTTCACGCAGACCGGCACGTATCCGATCGCGCCGCCGCCCGCCGGATTCCCCGGGCTCGGTCCGTTTCCCGCCGGGGCCGTGTGGGCCGGCGTCTACCAGGCCGGCGTGCGCTTCCCGTCGACGTTCTCGTACGAGAACTTCGGCCGCGAGACGAACCAGGGCATCGAGCTCGGCGCGCAGGGCATGGTCGCCAAGAACATCAACGCGTTCATGAACTACTCGTACCAGGCCGAGCCTGACGTGAACTTCGATCCGAGTGAGGTGAATCATCCGCCGAAGAACCGCTTCAACTTCGGCATCGGCGTCGACAACGCGCGCGGCTTCGGCAACATCACGATCAACTACGTCGGCAGCGCCTTCTGGCAGGACGTGCTCGACGCCGACTACCACGGCCCGACCGACGCCTACACGATGGTCAACCTGACGGTCGGCGCGCGCTTCAAGCAGGGCCGCTACACGCCCGTGCTGAAAATCATGAACCTGTTCAACCAGGAGATTCAGCAGCACGTCTTCGGCGACGTGATGCGGATTTCGATTGTCGGGGAGTTGCGGATCCAGCTGCCGAAATAGTCCGCCTTCGCGCGCACGCGCTTCGGCGAGGCCAGCCCGATTGGGTGGTGCTTCGGCACCGGCGGGCCGTGTATCCTTGAAGCGTTCGCCCCCGAACGCCCGGGACGCGGCCCGCCAATGCCCGAGACGCCCAACGATCCCAAGAAAAAGAAGATTCGCTGGTCAGCCGCCTGGTCGGAGGCGCGGGACCTCATCATCGCGCGCCGCTGGCGGCTCTCCGCCGGCCTCGTGCTGATGCTGATCAACACGGCCGCGGGCCTTGTGTTGCCGACGCTCTCCAAGTATCTGGTCGACGACGTCGTGACGCAGGGGCGCGTGGAACTGCTCAGCACGCTGGCCTGGGTCGCGGCCGGCGCGACGCTCGCGCAGGCGGCCTCGTCGTTCGGCCTGGCGCAGATCCTCGGCGTGGCCGCGCAGCGCGCGATTACCGACATGCGCCGCCGCGTCGAAGAGCACGTGATGCGGCTGCCCGTGCGCTTCTTCGATACGACGCAGACGGGCGTGCTGATCTCGCGCGTCATGAACGACGCGGAAGGCATCCGCAATCTCGTCGGCACGGGCCTCGTGCAGCTGGTCGGCAGCGCGCTCACGGCGATCGTCGCGCTCGGCGTCCTGATCTACATCAACTGGCAGCTGACGCTCGCCATCACGGTCGTGCTGGCGGCGTTCGGCGGCGCGATGAGCTACGCGTTCAAGACGCTGCGCCCGCTCTTCCGCGAGCGCGGCAAACTCACGGCGGACCTGACCGGCCGGCTCAATCAGGCGCTCGGCGGGGTGCGCATCGTCAAGACCTACACGGCCGAGCGGCGCGAAGACCTGGTCTTCACGAAGGGCGCGCACAGTCTCTTCCGCAACATCGCGAAGGCGATGACCGGCATCTCCGCGACGACCGCGTTTTCGAGCGTCGTCGTCGGCGCGATTTCGATCGTCATCATCATCGTCGGCGGCCACGATCTCGTGCGCGGCACGATGTCGCTCGGCTCGCTGGTGCAATACCTGCTCTACACGGGCTTGCTCGCGATGCCGATCGTGCAGATCGCGTCGATCGGGACGCAAATCACCGAAGCGTTTGCGGGCCTCGATCGCATCCACGAGATCCTGAGCACGACGCGCGAGGACGCGGAGGACGCGACGCGCGGGGAAGTGGACGACCTGCGCGGCGAGATCGAGTTCGACGACGTGTGGTTCGAGTACAACCCGGGTGTGCCCGTGCTCAAGGGCATCTCGTTCAAGGCGGCCGCGGGCACGACGACGGCGCTGGTGGGATCGTCGGGATCGGGCAAGAGCACGCTCATCAGCCTGGTGATGGCGTTCAACCGGCCGCAGAGGGGCCGCCTGCTGGTGGACGGGCGCGATTTGCTGAGCCTCCGGCTCGGCGAGTACCGCCGGCACCTGGGCGTGGTCCTGCAGGACAACTTTCTGTTCGACGGCACGGTCGGCGAGAACATCGCGTACGGCACGCCTCACGCGACGCGCGAGGACATCGAGCGGGTCAGCCGCATCGCACATGCCGACGAGTTCATCGCGGGCTTCGAGAAGAAGTACGACACGGTCGTCGGCGAGCGTGGCGTGCGGCTCTCGGGTGGGCAACGGCAGCGCGTGGCAATCGCGCGCGCCATCCTGGCGAATCCACGCGTGCTGCTTCTCGACGAAGCGACGTCGAGCCTCGACAGCGAGAGCGAGTCGATGATTCAGGACGGACTGCGGTCGCTCCGCCGCGGCCGCACGACGTTCGTGATCGCCCACCGGCTGTCGACGATTCGCAGCGCGGATCAGATCCTCGTGCTCGAGGGCGGCGAGATCGTCGAGCGCGGCACGCACGAGCAGCTGCTCGCGTCCGGCGGCCGGTACCGTCAGCTCTACGACAAGCAGTACAACTTCGAGCGCGACCGGTTCATCAATCCGGGCGAGGACTTCACGCCCGAGCCACCAAAAGCCCCCGTGCCCGTCGTGCCCAGCCGCATGTAGAATGCCGCAGACCCTGGCATGTCGGACGCCCCGGCCATCCTCCTGTTGGTCATCCTGGCGGGGTTTGTCTTTCTTGTTGCGCCGTTTCTCGCCCTCGCCAGCTGGTTTCGCGTCCGGGCGCTCGAGCGGCGCCTCGACGAGCTGACGCAGCGTTTGAGCGGCACCGCCGCGCCTCCAGCGGCAGTGCCTGCGGCAATAGCAACTCCCGTGGCCGCCGTCACTCCCGCGGCAGCCGTCACTCCCGCGTCAAGTCCCGCTATCGCCGCGCCGGCGGCGGTGTCACCGCCCGCTTCGGCCGCCGTCGCCGGGCCTCCGTCCGCTCCCGTGCCGACGCGGGCTCCGCCCGCGGCCAAAGCTGCGTCGGCCTCGGCGGGCTTGGACTTCGAGAGCATCGTCGCCGGACGCTGGCTCCATCGCGTAGGGCTGGTCGCGGTCGCCGTCGGCGTCGCGCTGTTCCTCAAGGCGGCGATCGACAACGACTGGATCGGTCCGGGTGGACAGGTGGCGCTCGGGCTGCTGCTCGGCACGGCGTTGATCGCGTCGGCGGCGTGGTTTCTCAAACAGGGCTACGTGTTCTTCGCCGACGGCATCACGGGCCTCGGCGCCGCGATCCTCTACCTGTCCCTCTGGGCCGCGGCCAGTTACTACCATCTGATTCCGCCGGCGGCCGCGTTCATCGCCATGGCGCTCGTCACGGCCGGGATGATCGCGATCGCGCTGGGCCGCAACTCGCAGCGCGTGGCCGTGCTCGCGATGATCGGCGGCTTCGTGTCGCCGGCGCTCGTCTCGACCGGGCAGGACGCGCAAGTCGCACTCTTCACGTATCTGCTGCTGCAGAACACCGCGCTCCTGGTCGTCGTCCACAAGCGCGACTGGCGATTCATCGAGATCCCGGCGTTCCTCTTCACGCAGCTGTACTTCTGGATCTGGTACGACGACTACTACATCGACAGTGCGCTGGCGCGAACGACGATCTTCGCGGCGGCGTTCTTCGCGCAATTCGCGGTGCTGGCAGTGATTCGCAGCCGGCGCCAGGGCGCGTTCCGGGTCGAGCACGGCGTGCTCATGCTGCTCAACGTCGCGCTGTTTCTCGTAGCGCTGCGCACGATGATGTGGCCGGACCAGCGATGGCTCCTGACCATGTGCACGCTCGGCCTCGCGGCATTCCATCTGATTGTCGTCCAGGCCGTACCAGACGATCAGCCGGTTCCGCGCGTGTTCATTGGCGGCATCGCGCTGACGCTCATCACGATCGCGCTACCGATGCGGCTGTCGATTCACTCGACCGTGATCGGCTGGGCGATCGAGGCCGCCGTCCTGATGTGGACCGGCTTCCGTCTCGCGCTCTGGCCGATACGAACGGCGTCCTTTCTGCTCTTCGCGATCGTTGGGGCCTGGTTCCTGACGCTCCAGTCGTCTTACCGGCAGCCGGTTGTCTGGAACGAGCCGTTCATCATCGGCCTGGTGACTGCGGCGGCCGCGCTCGCGGCGCTGTGGTTCGCGCGCAGCCACCGGGACGCGGTCGAACCGGGCGAGCGCCTGCCCTTCGGCGCGCTGGCCGTGGGCGTCAACGTCGTGATCCTTACGGCGCTCACGCAGGAGATCGGCGTGCTGTACTACGTCGATCCCGGGGCGCTGGGGTTTGGCGAAAATGCGCTCGCTCGGGAGCTGACGATTTCCGTGTTGTGGACGCTCTACGCCAGCGGCCTCGTGTTTGCGGGCGTGAAGACGGCGAGCCCGCTGCTCCGCTGGCAGGGCCTGGCGCTCTTCGGATTCACGACGCTGAAAGTCTTTCTCTCGGACTTGTCGGATCTCAGCGGCATCTATCGCATCATGTCGGCGATCGCGCTCGGTGTCGTGCTGCTGATCGTCTCGTTCGTCTATCAGCGCAAGCTTTCCGCCGAGCGCCGTGAGGGGCAGGCATGAGACACGCACGGGCGATCCGCGCGTTCGTGGCCGTGGCGGCGGCCGTGCTGGCGATGGCCCAGCTGCCCGTCGCGTGGAAGAACTGGCGGTACTCGGTGCCGATCGAGGCGCCAGCGACAGATGCAGCGCGGTACATCAGCGTCACGGTGCCGCCCGTCGTCATGCTCCACGCCACGCGCGGGCTGAGCGACCTGCGAGTCATCGACATGGACGGCAAGGAAGTGCCATACGCGCTGACCGCAAAGATCGGGGGCCGTGTCAGCGATCGCCGCGAGGCGCGTCTCCTCGAGCCGGCCGTTGTCGCCGGGCAGTACTCGCAGGCGATGTTCGATCTCGGCAAGGCTCCGCGCATCCACAACGTCATCACGCTCGGGATCGAGGGGCAGGACGACCTGCTGACGTGGGCCGAGGTCGCCGTGAGCGACGACCATGAGCATTGGCGCGTCGTCCGCGAGCGCGCGCCGATTTATCGATTACAGCAAGCCGGGTTGGACGAGCGCACGACGATCAGCTATCCGGAAAGCGTCGCCCGCTATCTGCGCGTGCGGATTCTCGACGGATCCCGGCCGTACACGATTGCTCGTGGTGATGTGGTGTACGAGCAGGTCACGGAAGCCGAGCGCGTCAAGGCGGGCGTCACGCTGTCCGCAGCGACTGGAGGCGCCGGCTCGAGCGTGTGGACGGCGGACTCGCCGCCGGTGCCGATGTCGGAAGTCCGGTTCGAGACGCCGCAGAAGACGTTCTACCGCCCGGTGAGTGTGGAGGCGAGCGACGATGGCACGAACTGGGCGCGCGTGGCGTCGGGGGAAATCTTCCGGACGATTGAAGCGGGGCAGCCGCGTGAGTCACTGGCGGTCGCCTTTCCCGAGCACATCGCTGCGCATTGGCGCGTCACCGTTCTCAACCGCAATGACACCGCGCTCACCGATGTGCGCGCCGAGTTCTACGCGACGCCGCGGCATGTCGTCCTGCAACAGTCGCCGGGCCAGCAGTATCGATTGATCTACGGCAACGCCCGCGCGACCGCGCCGCAGTACGACCTCGCCCGCACGATCAACTCCGGCGCGGCCGGCAAGCCGCTGTCCGCGACGAGTGGGGCGGAAGCCGAGAACACGGCCTACGCGAATCCCGCGCCGTGGACCGAACAGCATCAAGGCGTCCTCTGGGGCGCGCTCGGGCTCGCGATTCTCGTCCTCGGCGCGCTCGCCGTGCGCACCATGCGCGGGTCTTGATCGTCCGGGGGGACTTCGTCCCCGCCGGACCCCCCTTACGAGCTCACTCGCGGGGGCCCTTACTCCCCGCTCCGTTCGCTCGGGCTCACTCGCTCGCGCTCGTTCGCTCGAGGACTTCTCCGTTCACCAGGACCTCTTAGTTCACCGGACTTCTCAGTTCACCGCCGACTTCTCAGTTCGCCATTGGACTTCTCGGTCTTCATTGGACATGATGGTGTGTTGTCATGTCTCAATTCATCTACACCATGAAAGGTCTGGGCAAGACGTATCCGCCCGACTCCGTCGTCTTCCAGGACATCTGGCTCTCATTTCTCTACGGCGCGAAGATCGGCGTCATCGGATCGAACGGCGCGGGCAAGTCGACGCTGCTCAAGATCATGGCGGGCATCGATCACGAGGTGCAGGGCGAAGCCACGCTGTCGTCCGGTTTTTCGGTCGGCTTCTTGTCACAGGAGCCCGTGCTCGACGCGACGAAAAGCGTGCTCGGCAACGTCGAAGAAGGCGTAGCCTCGACGCGCGCGCTTCTGACGCGCTTCGACGAGATCAACGCGAAGTTCGGGGAAGAGTTGTCGCCCGAGCAAATGGACAAAGTGCTTGAGGAGCAGGCGCGCGTGCAGGACGCGATCGAAGCCGCCGGCGCGTGGGACCTCGACTCGAAGCTCGAGCACGCGATGGATGCGCTGCGGTGCCCGCCCGCTGACGCCGACGTCGAAACGCTCTCGGGCGGCGAGCGCCGCCGGGTCGCGCTGTGCCGGCTCCTGCTGAAGGCGCCCGATCTTTTAATGCTCGACGAGCCGACGAACCATCTGGACGCCGAATCGGTCGCCTGGCTCGAGCACTACCTGAAGGAATACAAGGGCTCGGTCGTCGCGATTACGCACGACCGGTACTTTCTCGACAACGTCGCGGGCTGGATCCTCGAGCTCGATCGGACCAGGGCGTATCCGTGGGAAGGCAACTACTCGGGCTGGCTCGATCAGAAGCGCTCGCGGCTCGCCGTCGAAGAGAAGGCCGAGACGAAGCGCCAGCGCACGCTCGCACGCGAGCTGGACTGGATCCGCATGTCGCCGCGCGCGCGCCAGGCCAAGGGCAAGGCGCGACTGAACGCGTACGAGCAGCTGCTCAACGAGGACACGGCCGAGAAGATCGATCGCGTCGAGATCTACATTCCCCCCGGCCCGCGGCTCGGCGACGTCGTCGTCGAAGCGCGCGACGTGCGCAAGGGCTATGGCGACGTGGTGCTGATGGAGAACATGACGTTCACGCTGCCGAAGGGCGGCATCGTCGGCGTCATCGGACCCAACGGCGCCGGCAAGACGACGCTGTTCCGGATGCTCGTCGGGAACGAGGCGCCGGACGCCGGCACGCTGAAGATCGGCGAGACCGTCCAGATCGGCTACGTCGATCAGTCACGCGAGTCGCTCAATCCCAACAAGACGGTGTGGGAGGAGATTTCGGGCGGCGAGGACGAGCTCGTGCTCGGCAAGAAGACGATCAACTCGCGCGCGTTCGTTTCGTGGTTCAACTTCCGCGGCCGCGATCAGCAGCAGAAGGTCGGCACGCTCTCCGGCGGGCAGCGGAACCGCGTTCACCTGGCGAAGCTGCTCCAGCGCGGCTGCAACCTGCTGCTCCTCGACGAGCCGACCAACGACCTCGACGTCGACACCTTGCGGGCGCTCGAAGAAGCGCTCCTCGACTTCGCCGGCTGCGCCGTGGTCATCTCGCACGACCGCTGGTTCCTCGACCGCATCGCCACCCACATCCTCGCGTTCGAAGGGGATAGCCATGTGGAATGGTTCGCCGGCAACTACCAGGACTACGAGGTGGACAAGAAGCGCCGGCTCGGGACGGCGGCCGACCAGCCGCATCGGATCAAGTACAGAAAACTGACGCGGTAGGGGGTCAGATCTGTTTTCCACAGAACAGGCCGTTTGGGGGACAGATCTCGGTCGAGATCTGTCCCCGAATCGGCCTGTTCTGTGGAAAACAGATCTGACCCCCTGTGCTATCGTTAGCCCGTTTCGGAGGGGATGAAATGGCGAGATTTCGACGTGCCTTGATAGTAGTAGCCGGGCTGGTGGCCGTCGCCGCGGCGGCGACGATGACGCCGCAGGCTCAAACGACCCAGACCCCGGCGCGGCCCGCGGCGACCGCCGCCGGAGCGTTGACCAGCCCCAAGGAAGAGTGGGGCCACAACGTCGGCGACGACTACTTCCTCGCCAACTACAAGCAGCTCGACACGTACTGGCACAAGCTCGAGAAGCAGTCGAACCGCATTCACGTCGTCGAGATCGGCAAGACGGCGGAGAACCGGCCGCACCTGATGGCGATCATCACCTCGCCCGAGAACTACGCGAAGCTCGAGCGCTATAAGTCGATCTCCTCGCAGCTCTCGCACGCCCAGACGCCAACCGGCCAGCCGCTCACGGACGCGGCCGCGCAGGCGCTCGCCAAAGAAGGCAAGGCGGTCATCTGGATCGACGGCGGTCTGCATGCGACGGAGGTGCTCGGCGCGCAGCAGTTGCTCGAGACCGTGTGGCAGCTCGTGTCGATGCAGGACGATGAGACGAAGCGGTTCCTGAACGACATCGTCATTCTCTGCACGGCGGCGAACCCTGACGGCATGGACCTCGTGTCCGACGCGTACATGAAGAACGGCAACATGAACCCGCCGGTCCTCTACAACCACTACGCCGGGCACGACGACAACCGCGACTCGTACATGAACGCCCTGCCGGAAACCACGAACGTGAGCCGCGTAATGTTCCGCGAGTGGTATCCGCAGATCATGTACAACCATCATCAGACCGGGCCGACCGGCGCCGTGATGTTCGCGCCGCCCTTCCGCGATCCGTTCAACTACAACTTCCATCCGTACATCCCGGCCGCGATGGACATCATCGGCGCGCTCATCTCGACCCGGGCGATCGCCGAGGGCAAGCCCGGCGTCGTGAACCGCAAAGCCTCGAGCTACTCGACCTGGTGGAACGGCGGCTTCCGGACGGTCGCGTACTTCCACAACGAGCTGGGCATCCTGACCGAGACGATCGGCAATCCGACGCCGATTCAGGTGCCCTTCACGACACGTTTTGCAATCGGCGACATGAACAACTGGTTCCCGATTCCGCCGCAGCAGGTCTGGCATTTCCGTCAGTCGATTGATTACTCGATTACCGCGAACCGAGCGATTCTTGACTACGCCTCGCGCTACCGCGAGGAGCTGCTGTACCGCATCTATCAGATGGGTCGCGACGAGACCAAGTGGGGCAACGAAGATCATTGGACCTTCACACCGCACGAGTCCGCGAAGGTCGAGATGGCGACGTGCGGGACGTCCACGATTCCGACCGTCGCAACGCCTGTCGCGCCCGGCGGGCGTGACGCCGGTGCGGGCGGCGGCGGACGCGGCGGCGGTGGTGGCGGCGGACGAGGCGGCGGCGCCTGCGGTGGCCTGTATGCAGCGCTGACGACGAAGGAGCTTCGCGATCCGCGCGGCTTCATCATCCCGTCCGATCAGCCAGACTTCGGCACGGCGGTGCGCTTCATCAACGCGCTGATCAAGTCAGGCATCACCGTGCAGAAAGCCACGGCGTCGTTCACCGTCAACGGCAAGCAGTATCCAGCGAACTCGCTCATCGTGAAAACGGCGCAAGCGTTCCGTCCGCACGTGATGGACATGTTCGAGCCGCAGGATCATCCGGACGACATCCCGTACCCGGGCGCGCCTCCGACCGCGCCGTACGACAACGCGGGGTACACGCTCGCGTTCCAGATGGGCGTGCAGTTCGATCGGATCCTCGACGGGTTTGACGGACCGTTCCAGACGCTCACCGATTTCGCGAAGGCGCCGGCCGGCGCGATCAAGACCGCGCAGGGCGCGCCGGTGGGCTACTACTTCTCTCACCAGGCGACCGACAGCTTCATCGTCATCAATCGTCTCGTGGCGGCCAATGAGGACGTCTCATGGCTGTGGAACGGTCCGATGGGCTACGGCACGTTCTACGTGGCCGCGAAGCCGACGACGCTCGCGATTCTGCAGAAGGCGGCGAACGATCTCGGCGTGAGCTTCCAGGCGACGACGACTGCACCGACCGGGCCAGCGTCCAAGCTGCGGAAGCTCCGCATCGGCCTCGTCGATCACTACGGCGGCGGCATGCCGGTGGGCTGGACGCGGCTCATCTTCAAGAACTTCGAGTTCCCGTTCGTCGAGGACAGTGAGAACGACGTATTCGGGCCCGACATCAACGCCGGCAACCTCCACGCGAAGTACGACGTGCTCGTGTTCAACAACGAGGCGATGGGCGGCGGCGGCGGACGTGGTGGCCGCGGCGGCGGCGGTGGTGGCAATCCGGACATCCCGCCGCCTGATGTGACGGCCGCGGGCGGTGCCGGCGCAGCGGGTGGCGGTGCCGCCGGCGGCGGTGCCGGTCGTGGCGCCGGCGGCCGTGGCGGCGGACGCGGTGGTGGCGACCAAACGGCTGCGGCCGGCGACGATCGTGCACGTCCGTTCCAGGCGATTCCGGAGAAGTACGCCAAGCGTCAGGGCGCGATCACCGCGGAAGGCATCGCCGCGCTGAAGCAGTTCGTGCAGGACGGCGGCACGATCGTGGCGATCGGCAGCTCCGCCGAAGGTGCGGTTCAGATGTTCAGTCTGCCGCTCGCTCCGCAGATCACCGTCGGCCGCACGGAGTACTACGTGCCCGGCTCGGTGCTGCGCGTCTCGGTCGACCCGAAGAATCCGGTCGCGCACGGCTACGGCGACCAGGCGGACATCTTCTTCGACGACAGCCCGGTGTGGAAGGTCAGCGGGACGGGGTCGGATCTCCACACGGTCGCGTGGTTTGCGAACGACGCGCCGCTGCGCAGCGGCTGGGCGTGGGGCCAGAAGTATCTGGACAAGGGCATCGAGATGGCTGAGGCGACGGTGGGCAAGGGCCGCGTGTTCCTGTTCGGCAACCAGCTGCTCTTCCGCTCGCAGCCGCACGGCAACTACAAGTTCTTCTTCAACGCGCTGTACCTCTCGGTCGCGCCGGACATGAAGGCTGGGCTCGGCCAGTAGGAGCACGACACATGCGCGTCTTTCGACGCGGCGCAGTGCTGGCGGCGGCCGTACTCACGGCTGCCGCCCTTTCCGTGTACCTTGACGCGCAGGGCACGCGCCTGCCGGCGCCGATCGACGAGTGGAAGCACAACGTCGGCGACGACTACTTCCTGCTCAACTACAAGCAGCTGACCGAGTACTGGACGAAGCTCGCCAAAGTCTCGAACCGGCTGCACGTCGTCGAGATCGGCAAAACCGCCGAAGGCCGGCCGATGCTCATGGCCGTCATCACCTCGCCGGCCAACTACGCGAAGATCGATCGGTACAAGGACATCGCGCGCCGGCTCGCGCTCGCGGAGGGCCTGAGCGATGCGGACGCGCGCACCCTTGCGAAGGAAGGCAAAGCCGTCGTCTGGATCGACGGCGGGCTGCACGCGACGGAGACGCTCGGCGCGCAGCAGCTCGTCGAGCACGTCTGGCAGATGGTCAGCCGCACGGACGAAGAAACGGTGCGGTTCCTGGACGACGTGATTCAGTTGTGCGTGCTCGTGAACCCGGACGGCATGGATCTGGTGTCTGACTGGTACATGCAGCACAACAACATGAACGTGCCGGTGCTCTACAACCATTACGCCGGCCATGACGACAACCGCGACTTCTACATGGCGGCCCTGCCCGAGTCGGAGCACATCGACCGCGTCATGTACCGCGAGTGGTTCCCGCAGATTATGTACAACCATCACCAGACCGGTCCGGCCGGCACGGTGATGTTCGCGCCGCCGTTCCGCGATCCGTACAACTACTACCAGCATCCGTACGCGATCGCAGGCATCGATGTCGTCGGCGCCATGATGATGGAGCGCTTCCTGATGGAAGGGAAGCCGGGCGTCACGCAGCGGCGCGGCGCGCCGTACTCCACCTGGTTCAACGGCGGGATCCGCACGACAGCGCATTTTCACAACATCATCGGCATCCTGACCGAGACGATCGGCAATCCGACGCCGGCGAGCATTCCGTTCGTGGCGAGCAAGCAGCTCGGCGACTCCAATCTCTGGATGCCGATCGCGCCGCAGACCGTGTGGCACATGCGGCAGTCGATCGAGTACTCGATGACGGCCAACCGCGCGATTTTGGACTTCGCGTCTCGGTACCGCGAGAAAGTGCTGTACGACATTTACCGAATGGGCCGCGACGAGATTCAGTGGGGCAGCGAGGACCACTGGACGTTCTCGCCCCACAAGATGGCGCGCGTGCAGGACGGGCTCGTCGCGCGCGGTGTCGCGACGGCGACCGCGATTCCCGGCGCCGCGTCGACGTCAGCCGCTGCCGCGGGCGGGCGTGGTGGGGGACGCGGAGGCGGCGGTGCCGATCCGCTCTATGACGCGTTGACGTCGAAGGACCTGCGCGATCCCCGTGGCTTCATCATTCCCGCGGACCAGCCAGACTTCGGCACGGCGACGAAGTTCGTCAACACGCTCATCAAGACGGGCGTCACCGTTATGCGCGCGACCTCGGCGTTCACGGTGGCCGGCAAGAGTTATCCCGCCAACTCCTACGTCGTGAAAACTGCTCAGGCCTTCCGCCCGCACGTGATGGACATGTTCGAGCCGCAGGACCATCCGGACGACATCCCGTACCCCGGCGGTCCGCCCACGCCGCCCTACGACGCGACCGGCTACACGCTCGCGTTCCAGATGGGCGTCGTGTTCGATCGCATCCTCGACGACTTCACCGGTCCGTTCGTCAAGCTGACGAGCGAGGCGAAAGTGCCGGCCGGCACGATCAAGCCGCCGCGGTAAGCCCGTGTCTCCACGCACAGCGACCCTCGTCTCGTTTTCGTCGACGGTCGCGCTCTACGTCGTCTTCTGGCTCGCGGGCGAATTCGGCAGTCCCGCGCTCTCGGCCGTCTGGAACGAAAGCCTGCTGAAGCTCGCGCTCTGGGCCGTGCCCAGCATTGTCATCGTCGGGTTCATGTGGCGGATGCCGCCGGTTGAGGCGTTGCGCGAGCTGGGCCTCGCGACGAATCCGCTTCCTGGCCTCGCGCTCGGCCTGCTCACGCTCATCCCGCTCGTCGTGCTCTCGACCGAAGCGCGCCTGTCGTGGGTGAGCGCCGGCGCGATCGTCGGGACGTCGCTCGTCGGTCCGTTCGCCGAGGAAGTGCTGTTCCGCGGCCTGCTCTTCCGCCAGCTCCTGCGGCGCGGCGGCCGCAGCGTGATCTGGTCGATCGCTGTGAGCGCGCTCGTCTTCGGATCAGCGCATTTGACGCTCTTCGTCGGCTTCTCTCACGGGCATTTCAGCTACGTGCCCTGGCTCGATCCGTACATCAACGAGTTTGGCGTGACAATGCTCGGCGGGCTGCTGCTGGCGTGGATCGTCTACCGCTGCGACAGCCTCTGGCCCGCGGTCGGCGTGCACTCGGCGCTCAATTTCTCGTGGCAGCTCACGCAGAACTCAGTCGACGTGACCTCGTTTGCCGCGACGATGATGCGACTGGCGTCGATCACGATTGCGATCTACGTCACGTGGCGTGTGACGAGGCGACGGAGGGATCAGGTTCGAAGTTCGAAGTTTGAAGTTCGAAGTTCAGAAAGGCCTGCGTGATCCTCCGAACTTCGAACTTCTGACTTCGAACTCGATCCTCATCTCTGTCCCGCCCCGCCCCCGCGCCCGGCCGGCAGCGGCGGCATCTGATCCTTCGAAAACCGCGGCATCATCTCGTCGCGCATGGCGATGTGGTAGACGACCGCCGCCGTGAGGATCGCGTCTTTCTTCACGTCTTCCGGCAGAATGCGCTCGTAAGTGTCCAGGGCCGTGTGGTGCGTGAAGGTGTTGTACTCGATGGAGTCCTGGCCGCCGCCCATGCCGGGGAGGCCGGCGTGGTTGAACGACGTGCTGTCGGTGCCGCCGGTCATGCGCGAGCTGGTGGCCGATGCACCGTAGACGCCGAGGTCGTCGAACGGCTTCAGGAACTGCGCGAGGATCTTCGCGCCCTCGGGCGGCCCGAAGATGCTGGCGCCGCGCACGCGGCCGGTGCCGCTGTCGATGTTCCAGTACGCGTCGAGCTTCGAGAACGCCGGCTCCTTCGGCTGTTCGGCGGTGCCAAAGTGTTCCGCGACGTAGGCGAGCGATCCGAGTAGCCCTTCTTCCTCACCGCCCCAGAGCGCCACGCGAATCGTGCGGCGAGGCTTGGCGCCGACCGCCTGCAGGATGCGCACGGCTTCCATCATGATCGCGCAGCCGATCGCGTTGTCGGTCGCCCCTGTCGCGCTGTGCCACGAGTCGAGGTGGCCGCCGAGCATCACGACCTCATCGGCCTTGTCCGTGCCGACGATCTCCGCGACCGCGTTGTACGACGTCTTGCCCTCGGGATAGAGGTGATTGACGATGTTGACGTCCATCGTTACGGGCGTGCCGTCGTGCAGGATGCGCGCAATGCGGCCGTAGTCTTCGTTGCGCAGCAGCAGGCCCGGAAGATTCTTGCTCGAGTCGTAGCCGTTGCCGCTCTGCTGACGGACGACGCCGAGGCGTTCGCGCGCGTCGGCGACGCGCAGCGCTGCGCCGTTCTTCATCAAGAAGTCGGCGAGCTGCGTGTTGACCTGCTGCGTCGTGAGGTGTGTGGGATCGGCGGGCGCTCCCGCACCGCCGCCCGCTCCGCCTCCGCCGCCGCGATTCCCGCGGCCGGCCGCCGGCGGCGCGTTTGGATCCGGGTTGTACTGCGCGCGCACGGTCGCGTCGTCGCGACGCTTGGCCTGTTCGGTTTCGACGAAGTCGGGCACGCACGGCGCGCCGACGAGCACCGCGGCGCCCTTCACCTTCGGCGCCATCTGCGCGAAGTAGGCATCGAGCTCGGCCTGCGTCGGTCCTGGAGGAGGCGGCGGCGCGTTGGCGCCACGGCCCCCGCCGCTGCAGGATGCGTTGGGATCCCACGTCGCGGGCGCGCCGTTCGGCAGGACCAGGTTGACAGCTTGCGCGGTGACCGGGCCCTTGGTGGAGGGCGTCCACGGCTGCACCGCGAAAATCAGATTCATCCGAACCGGCGAGGTCACGTGCGCGTCAGCGCGCTCGTTGAGCCAGCCCTCATGGCCCCAGTTCCACGGCTCCATCTTGCCGTTCTTCATGCCCCACGATTCCATTTCCTTGATCGCCCACTTGCCGGCGTTCTCGTGGTTGGGCGATCCGGTCAGGCGCGGGCCATACACGTCGGTCAACATATGCTCGATGCGCATGATCTGCGACCGATCCATGCCTTCCGCGCGAATCTTGGCGTTCATCGCCGCATCAATTTTCTCCGGCGACTGGGCCGTGACGGTGACGGCCACGAGACCGGCGGCGAGCAGGGGCGCGAACATCTTGCGCAACATGGCAGGGCTCCTTGAGAGAATGGCTGGGCGCGGGAATGATACATGACGGGGTCGCTGTGGAACTACCCGGATGAGCTTCTGGTGGCGCTCGGAGCCCTCGGTCTCGCGCCGGGCCGCGAGACGCCGCCGTCGGTAGTACGCGAAGCGCTGAACGACTTGTACCGCTATGAGTTGCGGCGCATGCGCGATGCGCTCCTCGCGGGCCGGATCGCCAAGCCCGACTACCTCGACCACGTGATCGCGCTTCGAAAGAAGTATTGGCCCCTCACGCTGCCACTCGCGGGGTGGGAGCGTCTGTGCGGCGGAGTCACCTGATGCGGCTCGCTCTCGTTCAACAGCGCGCGACCGACGATCGGGCCGCGAACCTCCAGCGCGGCCTGGACGCCGCGCGCCGCGCCGCCGCAAATGGCGCCGCGCTTGTCGCGTATCCGGAGCTGGCGTTCACGCGCTTCTACCCCCAGACGCCGCCTACCGCCGACGTCAGGACGCTGGCCGAGCCGGTGCCGGGACCGACGACGGAGGCGTTCGCGGCGCTCGCCCGCGAGCTGGGCATCGTCGTCGTCCTCAACGTCTTCGAACGCGATGGCGACGCGACGTACGACTGCTCGCCGGTCATCGACGCGGACGGCCGGCTGCTCGGGCGGACGCGCATGGTGCACATCACTGAATATCCCTGCTTTCACGAGCAGCAGTACTACCGGCCGAGCACGCTCGGCGCGCCGGTCTTCGACACGCGCGTCGGCCGCGTGGGCGTCGCGATCTGCTACGACCGGCATTTTCCGGAATACATGCGCGCGCTCGCGCTCAACGGCGCGTCGCTCGTCGTCGTCCCGCAGGCGGGCGTGATGGACGAGTGGCCGGACGGACTCTTCGAGGGTGAGATGTGCACCGCGGCGTTTCAGAACGGCTACTTCGTCGCGCTGTGCAATCGCGTCGGGCAGGAAGCGACGCTGACGTTCGCCGGCGAGTCGTTCGTTTGCGGGCCCGAGGGCGCGGTGCGAGCCCGCGCGCCGAAGGGCGAGGACGCGATCCTGTACGCGGATGTCGATCTGGCCGACGTCGAGAAGTCCCACGGGCGTCGTACGCTGCTCAAGGATCGGCGGCCGGAGTTGTACGGAGACTGGTTGTCACGGTGACATGGGTGTCACGGTATCTACGTGGTGAATCCGAGACCCGAATGCGGAGTGACGGTTGACGGAACCGTCGGACCCTGACAACGTATGGCATTCAACAGGGCCTGATCGCCCGGGAGCGCGACGATGGGAATCACCGACTTCATCCGCAGTCAGTTCATCGACATCATCGAGTGGACGGATGACTCGCGCGATACGCTGTCGTTCCGGTTCCCCGACGAGGACAAGGAAATCAAGCGCGGCGCGCAGCTCATCGTGCGCGAGTCGCAGATGGTGCAGTTCGTGTACCTCGGCGAGTTCGGCGACACGTTCGGGCCGGGCAAGCACACGCTGACGACCGACAACATTCCCATCCTGACCAGACTCAAGAGCTGGAAGTACGGCTTCGAGTCGCCATTCAAGGCGGACGTGTACTTCATCGTCACGCGGCTCTTCACCGGCAACAAATGGGGCACCTCCAACCCGGTGATGGTGCGCGACCAGGACTTCGGGATCGTGCGCCTGCGCGCGTTCGGGACCTACGACTTCAAGATCGTCGACCCTCAGAAGTTCCTCAAGGAAGTCGCGGGCACCGACAATCATTTCCGGCTCGACGAGTTCGCTGACGTCATGCGCTCGCGCATCGTCAGCGTCTTCAGCGAAGCGCTCGCGTCGAGCAAGGTGCCCGTGCTCGACGTCGCGACGCGCTACAGCGAGCTTGGCGACGCGCTGCTGCCGCTGATCAATCCCGCGATCAAAGAGAAGTACGGCCTCGAGATGCCGACGTTCGTCCTCGAGAACGTGTCCGTGCCGGCCGAGGTCGAGCAGGCGATCGACAAGCGGTCGAGCATGGCGGCGATTGGCAATCTGAACGACTACGTGAAGTTCCAGATGGCCCAGGGCTTCGAAAAGGGCGGGCCCGGCGTCGGCGGCGTCGGCGCGGAGATGGCCGTCGGCATGGCGATGGCGCAGCAGATGATGAATCAGCCCGGCGGCATCACCGCACAGGCGACACCCCCGGCGGGCGGCGCGCCGGCGGCGTCCGGAGCCGGCATCCCGGAAACGCTCGGTCCGGCCGATGCGGCCAAGCTGCTCGGCGTGTCGGAAGCCGACGTCGTCGCGAGCCTCGAAGCTGGCGACCTGAAGGGCAAGAGAATCGGCACGCAGTGGCGCGTCACCAAGAGCGCCATCGCCGAGTTCCTCAAGTAGGCGCAACGCTGTGACCGACTCGCCTTCGCCCGGGCCGGCGACGCCGGCCGACGTCTCCGCCACGGCCCGCGAGAAGTATCACTGTCCCGCCTGCGGCGGCGAGGCCGTGTGGACGCCGGCCAAACAGGCGCTGGTCTGTCCGTTCTGCGGCACCGTGTCTCCAGCCACGCTCGAACAGCGCGGCGCCGACACCGTCATCGTCGAGCACGACCTGGTCGCGACGCTTCGCAGCATCCCGGACTCCCAGCGCGGCTGGCAGGCGCAGAAGATCTCCGTCCAGTGCCAGAGCTGCCGAGCGATCTCGGTGTTCGATCCGGACAAGGTCGCGCGCCGGTGCGATTTCTGCGGGTCGACGGCGCTCGTGCCGTACGAGCAGACGAAGGACGTGTTTCGTCCCGAGTCGCTCCTGCCGTTCAAGATTTCCGAACCGCAGGCGCGCGACGCGATTCGCAACTGGTACGGGCGGCAGTGGCTGGCCCCGAATCGCTTCCGCCTGAAAGCGCTCACCGACACGGTCAAGGGCATCTACCTCCCGTACTGGACGTTCGACGCGAAGGCCGACGCCACGTGGACGGCCGAGTCAGGCCAGTACTACTGGGTGCGGCAGGGCAACCAGAACGTGCGGCAGGTGCGCTGGACGCCGGCCGCGGGCGAGCTCTCGCATTTTTTCGATGACGACCTGGTGTGCGCGTCGCGTGGTGTGGACGCCGCCAAGCTTCGCCGCGTCGAGCCATTCCCGACCGCCACGCTGATCCCGTACGATCCCGGCTATCTGTCGGGCTGGACCGTCGAGCGCTATCAGATCGATCTCGTCGCCGCGGCGCAGCAATCGCGCGATCAGATGAATGCCGAACTCGAGGAGATGTGCGCGGCGCAGGTGCGGGGCGACACGTACCGCAACCTGCGCGTGAACGCCGACTACTCCAGTCAGACGTTCAAGCACATCCTCGTGCCGGTGTGGCTGCTGACATACGTCTACGGGGCGACGTCGTACCAGGTCGTCATGAACGGCGTGACCGGGACCGTCGCCGGCAGCCGTCCGTGGAGCTGGATCAAGATCGCCTTGCTCGTCATCCTCGCGATCGTGCTGCTGGTTTTAGTGAATAGTCTGAAGCGATAGGCGTCGTACCTGTCGTACGAGTCTAGTGTCCCTTGAGCCACCTCGCGATCGCTTTGACCCCCGCGCCGACGACGCCGCCGCCCGCGACGTCGTCGGACCAGCTGGACTGGCGGTCGAACGTCGCGAACGCCTGCTCGACGTCCCGGCGCGCCTGCTGCAGCCGGAGCCCGAGCAGCGGATCGACGCCGCGATTGCGTGGCTCCGCCTGCTGCAGCTGGTGGACGAGCGCCTCGGCCTGCGTCATGTCGATCATCGAGAGGACGGTGCCGCAATGCGTGCACGTCGAGCCCTTCGTCAGATCGATCGGCGCGCCGCAGTTCGAGCAGTTCACGACCTGCACGTTGCGTTTCAATTCTTCGACCTTCCCGGCTGGCAGCGGACGGATGAAATCCTTCTCGCGAAGGAAATTGAAGAACGAGATCAACCGCCCGTGGCCTTTGGGGCAGCGCAGATACTCGAAACGCGTGCTGCGTTGCAGATCGTGCGCGACCAGCAGCGTCGCCGTGCAGCGAGGACACGCCGGCGGCACTGAGGGTGGCCGGTTTCTGGCGTGCGTGTGATCGCCGACGAGCCGAAACAGCTGGAGCGTGGCGCCGGGTGAGAGCTGCAGGCTCTCGAGGTGGTCGAACCAGAACGCCTCGCACGGCAGGCACACGTCAATCGTGACCGACGTGCCGCCGTGTCCCTCGAGGGTCTCGCTCTGCATCGGCGCGCGACACTGAGGGCAGGTCATGGCGCCGGTGATTGTACGCCGCGGCCGACTTATTGCTTCGTGACGGATGTGGCCTTGACGCTTCCGTCCGACTGGACGACGCCCTTCACCGACACCTTGGTCCCCGACTTGAACGTTGAGCAGCCCGGCGTGAAGACCGTCGACCCATCGGTGAAGATGGAAAAGCCGTTGACGCCGAACGTGACCGCGGGGCACGCGCCTTTCAGTCCGCCCATCGAGCCTTCGATCTCGAAGGCGCCTCCGGCGGCATCGTCGTTGATTTGGATCATGCGCGCGACGATCGACCCGTTGCTCTGGCGGACGCCTTCGACGTGGAGCGTCATCCCCGCGATGAGCGCGGCGAGCGTTTGAACGTCCCCTTTGCGGCGCACTTCTGTTGACCCGTTGGTGATGACGACTGTTCCGCCGACGAGCAGCGTCAGATTGGGCGTGAGGCCGTTCTTAGAGAAGAGCACGCCCTCGATTGACGCGGAGTCATCCTGGTTGCCTTGATTGCCGTTGTTGTCGCCAGGGTTCGTGGTGTTGGGACCCTGAATCTGCACGGTCGTGGCGATCAGGCTGTTGCCACTGAGGTGGCCGCTCACGTGCACGCGCTGGCCGAGGGTCAGACTGGAAAACGGTACGGTTGCGCCGCCGACGAAGAGGTTGGTGCTCGCATCGGTCATCACGAGCTGGCCGGCCACCATGAACGTGCCCGCCGCGGTCGTGGGCGGCAGTGCCTGGATCTTGCCTTCGAGCTGGTCCTGAGGCCCGCCACGGCGATGCTCGTCCTCGAGCTCAACCGACGCGCCGCTGACCGTGAACGTCAGGGTGATGTTCTCCGAGTCGCCAACCTCCTCGAGGTCGACGCGCCCATTCATGCCGTTGCCGCTGAACTGCAGCGTGACGTTGCCGCCTGGCACGTTGTGAAACGTGAACTGGCCCGAGCCGTCGATCGTCGTCGTCATCGACGTCCCGACGATGGTGACCGTGAGCCCCATGCCGGCGGGGCTGCCCGCGGCGCGGACGCTCATCAGGCTCGCGGCGGACTGGCCGGACGAGAGGCTCCCGCTGATCACGGCGCCGTTGCCTGTCGAGGACGGCGCGGCCGGTGAATTCATTGAGGAACCGCCGCAGGCGATGCCCGCGGCGAGAAGCGGAACAACTACAAGAAGAATGATGGCTCGACGCACAATGACCTCCTGGGCGGGGGCCCTGGTCATTCCGAAGCAAGGCCCGTTCCGCGGGCGATCACGAAATTGTGCGCCTCAACTCCTTCTGGCGGGGCAAGTTACCGGAAGAGGGCAAGATCGGGCCGTTCCGCTCAGTGTAGAAGCGACCACATAAAGTGGCTGCTCTTACATGCCGAGTGGAATCGATCGGGCCGCGGCGATCCTGCCGAACGATCCGGGCTGCACGAGGACGATGGCGTGGAGCGCCGGTTTCTTCCAGCGGGGATCGAGCTCGAGCGCGCCTTCGTGCGAGAAGCTGCCGTCCTTGTTCGCCTTGCCGAGCGAGGTGAGGCGTCGCGTCACGGCCGCATGGCGAAGCGCGCGGCCGGAGTTCTCGCCGCCGGTGACCATCGACGACAGTCCGTCCTCGACGATGGCCAGCCACACCGGCGCGCTGGCCGTGGCGCGATTCGCTCCGATGGTGACGCTGAACGCGGACGTCGCGGAGACGCTCAAGGCGATTGGGGGCTTGGGCTGAGCGGCCGCGCGACGAATGGCCGCCATTGCCTCTGCGCGATCGCTGCCGACGAACGGCGCGCCGCCATCGACGAACATCTGCGGTGTGTAGACGTCCGTCGACCCGCTGGCCGCCGCATACGCCGTCTGGCGTTGCGTGAAGAGATGATCGGAAAACCGATCTTTCCAGCCCTGCCGATCCCAGTAGTCGACGTGCTCGCTGAGTCCGATGATCTGCACCCCGGCGACCGGCTGGTGCTCGATGAGATCGATCAGCACGGCATCGGCCGGCGGGCAGCTCGAGCACCCCTCCGACGTGAACAGCTCGACGACCACGGGCACCGGATCGGCGGGCGGGCCCGCGGAGACTCGCGCCGCCGTGGCGACGGCCACGCCTATGGCGACTGCGACGGCCAGCGATCCGCTGACGACCAGCAACTTCATCATCCCGCCCGTTCTGGCTCCCATCGTAGTCCAGTCGTGAGGATTCGCTGAATGAGCGCCGGGTAGGGCAGGCCGGCTACGGCGGCGGACGCCGCGAAGTCCTCGGTGCGTGCGATCTGCGGATTGGGATTGGCCTCGAGCACGTAAACGTGCCCATGCTCGTCGAGCCGGAGGTCGATGCGCGCGTAGCCGCTGAGCTCCAGCGTCTTGTAGACGCGCCGCGACACGTGCTGGATGCGATCGGCGGCGCCCTCCGGGAGGTCCTTGGCCTGTCCCGTCGCCACGCCCATCTTCTCCTGATACTTCGGGTTCCACTTCACGCGTTCGGTGGCGATCCGATGCGTGCCTTCGGGCATGTTGGCGAACGTCATCTCCCAGACGGGAAGCACCTGCAGCCGCTGGTTGCCGATGACGCCGCAGTAGAGCTCGCGGCCGTTGATGTAGCGCTCGACGATGGCATCGGTGTGGATCGAATCGTGGATGAACTGGACGCGCTCGGCCATCTTGGCGTGGTCCTCGACGACCGATGCCTGCGCGATGCCAATCGACGCGTCCTGCGTCAGCGACTTCACCATCAGCGGGAACGTCAGCTTCTTCGGCAGCCGCGGTTTGCGCCCGCGCGGCACGACGACGAACTCGGGCACGGGCAGCCGGTGATAGTGGAGAAGCTTCTTCGAGAGCGCCTTGTCGCGCGCGAGCAGCATGCCGCGCGGGTTGCAGCCCGAGTACGACAGGCGGATCAGCTCGAGGTACGCGACGACGTTCTGGTCGAACGTGCCGACTTCGTGGAACGCCTCGAGCAGGTTGAACGCGATGTGCGGTTTGAATTCGTCATTCGCCTGCCGGATGCCGGCGAGGTCGTCCTTGACGCCGAGGACGTGGACGTCGTGCTCGAGGTCGTCGCGCACGGTCTTGAGGACGTCGTACTCGGTTCGCCACGACGCCGTCTCGAGGTCGTGTCCCGACACGTCGTCCGGCGGCACTTGATAGTCGTGCATCAGGACGAGGACACGAAATTTCCTCACGAGCGGAAATCATAACGCATGGAACGGATCCCGCGGCGGCGTGAACCGCTGCGCGTCGGCGCTGGTGCCCGGCAGGATCTCGCGCAGGTAGTACGCGAGTCCGCGCTCCTGCCGCCAGTCGCGTGGATACCCGAACGAGACTTCGTCATACCGCACGCCGTGTCGCCACAACGTCGTGCGCAGGTGAAGGTGGCCGGAGACGACGACGCGCGCGCGATATCGGCGCGCCCAGCCTTCAGTCGCCGTCGTGCCGCACCAGATCGAAAAGCGGGGAATACGCGGCGGCCGCGCGAGGTCGGCGCGAAGCGGCCAGTGATTGACGAGCACCGTGCGCGCCTGTTCGGGCAGCGCGTCGAGCCGGGCCTCGGTGGCGGCGACGCGCGCCTGACACCACGCGATCCGTGACGCAAACGGCTGTGGATCGAGCATGAACTCGTCGCCGCAGACGACGCCGCTTTGCCTCGCCCAGGCGACGGCCTCCGCGAGCGGCACCTCCGCGGGACGGAACGAGTAGTCGTAGAGCAGGAACATCGGCACGACGTACGTGTCCGGTTCACCCGGAAACTGCGGATAGGGATCTTCGGGGGAGATCGCGCCGAAGTCGCGGCAAACCGCGACGAGTTCGTCGTACCGGGCGACCCCGCGCGTGCGATCGGTCGCATGGCGCGGGCTCCAGAGCTCGTGATTGCCCGGCGTCCAGATCACCTTGCGGAACCGCGGCGTCAGCTCGCGCAAGGCGAGCACGAGATGCTCGGGCGATTCGCCGACGTCACCGGCGACGATCAGCCAGTCCTCAGGAAAGTCGCCGAGCTCGAAGAGTGCTTCCCGGTTCGTGCGATGGCTGAGGTGCAGGTCGCTGGTGGCCAGAAGTCGCATGCGGGCGCCGTCTCTATGCGAGGTCGAGGGGATACGGCGCGACCGCGATCGCGGGCGGGGTCGGCGTCGATGGGGCCGCCACGGCGAGCACATGCTCCGTCGTGGGCCTGGCGACATGAAACATCCAGCGGTCGTCGGTGCCTTCCAGAGATCGGAGAAAGCTGATCCGGGGCGCCCCGCCATCGACCGTGAAGCTGATGTCGGAGAGCGAAACGGAAATCCCCAGGCCCCGCGCCTTGAGGTACGCCTCTTTCAGCGTCCAGTAGAGGAGGAAGCGATCGTGCCAGCCGTGTGGGCCGTGCGCCTGGATGTCGCGCACTTCGTCCGGGGCGCAGTAGCGCGGGACGATCTGCGTGTCGACCGGCCGCCGGCGCAGATATTCCACGTCGACGCCAACGTCACGGCCCGTGGCGAGCGCGCACGCGACGAGCCCCGCGCTGTGCGCGAGATTGAAGCGCAGAGTGCTGTCCGGCGCCGCGATTTCCGGCCGGCCGCGCAAACCTTCGCGCCACCGCCACTCGCCGGGCGCGACGCCGAGGGCGCGTGCCACGAGCGTGCGCGCCATCACGCGGCCCGCGAGAAACATCATGCGGTCGGCGTCGTGACGATACCCGTCGTAGCGCGCGCGTTCGGCGGGCTCGAGCGCGGCTTCGCTGACCGCGATCCGCGCGGGATGCTTGAAAAGCGCCGCGGTATCCACGTGCCACACGCACACGTCGTCGGGGCCCGGTCGTGACGAGGGCGCAGGCATTGCGATAGTATGTCGCGTTCGGCCGCGCTCCCGCGCTTCGACCTTATGTCCACCGCGTGCATCTTTCCAGGCCAGGGTTCGCAATCCAAAGGAATGGGCGCCGAGCTGTTCGATCGGTTCGCCGAATGGACGCGCGAGGCCGACGCGATTCTCGGCTACTCGATCCGCGAGCTGTGCGTGGACGATCCGCGCGGCGAGCTCGGGCAGACGGCGTTCACGCAGCCCGCGCTCTTCGTCGTCAACGCGATGACCTATCGCGCGCGCGTCGAAGGCGGCGCGGCCGCCCCGGCGTTTGTGGCCGGCCACAGCCTCGGCGAGTTCAACGCGCTCCACGCGGCGGGTGCCTTCGACTTCGCCACGGGCCTCACGCTCGTCCGCCGGCGTGGCCAGATGATGGGCGAAGTCCGTGGCGGTGGCATGGCCGCCGTGATCGGCCCGGAGCCGGCGCGGATCGAAGCGGTACTCGCGTCGAGCGACGCCGGCCGGCGTCTCGACGTCGCGAACTTCAACTCCTTCGATCAAACGGTGATTGCCGGCCCGAAGGACGACCTGGCGGCCGTCAAGACCGACTTCGAGGCCGCCGGCGTGCGCGCGTACATTCCGCTCAACGTCAGCGCGCCCTTCCACTCACGCTACATGCGCGACGTGGCGGCGAGCTACGCGAGCGTGCTCGACGGCGTGGAGTTCCGCGCGCCCGCGATTCCCGTTGTCGCCAACTTCACCGGGAGGCCCTACGACGCGAGCGCCGTGCGCGACACGCTCGGCAGCCAGATCGCCAATGCCGTGCGCTGGCTGGATTCGATGATCTACATGCTCGATCACAACGTGACCGAGTTTCAGGAGATCGGCCCCGGCACGGTGCTGGCGAAGCTCGCCGCGCAGATCCGCAAGAAACGGCCCGCGTGAGGCCGAGGCTACCGGCCTTTCAGCTCGATCAACCCGTTCGTGGTCGTCAGGCGAATTGCAGGGCCGCCTCCGCCAATCGACGCGTCCAGGCGTCGCCGCGACTGCTCGGTCGCCGCGAGGTCCAGGCTCTTGGTCACGATCGTGCCGTTCGACACGCGCGCCGACACGCTCGCCTTGCTGTTCGCGGGAATCGTGATTTGGATGGCGCCGTTCGTCGTCTCGCACGTGATGCCCGCGTCGGCGACTTTGGCGAAGTCGAGCGTAATCGCGCCGTTCGTGGTATCAACCTTCGCGCCGTTGCCCAGGCCCGTGGCCCTGACGCGGCCGTTGGTCGTCTCCACGGTCAACAGGCCGGTGAGATCGGTTACCTGGATTTCGCCGTTCGTCGCCACCAGCTTCACCGCCGCCCATCGGGGCAGCGTCACGACGAAGTCGACCTTCTTGGAGATGTTGATCTGCATGCTCATGCCCCCGCCCGTCGAGTCGAGCACGATGTGGTCGGGAGAGACCGTCTCGCTGATTTCCATGCGGCGCAGTGCGTCTTTCGCGCCTTCATCGGTACCGGCCCGGACGGAGCGGTCCGCGACGACATCGACCGCGTCCGTGTCGCCCGTCCGGATGTCCATGCGGCCGTTGGTGTTGTGGATTTCGAAGCTGCCGCCCTGCGCGAGCTTGTACGACTTCTTCCACTGGTCGTGGGCTTCCGCGTTGAGCGAGAGCTGGAGCCCGCAGCCGCCGAAGAGGACCAGGCACGCCGCGGCGAACGCCGAACCAAGCACCTGCCGGAAGAGTCGGGTTGTCATCACGGGTCTCCTCGCGGATCATACGGTAACCCTGCCGGCGGAGTTCGCCGCATCACGGGTGGAGGATAAGACATGAGAGTTCGGGCTCGGACCGTCATTCTCGGTGTGCTGGCTTTGCTTCTAGTGGTGGTGCTTGGAGTCATCACGAAAATCGGCTGGCAGGTGGTCCTCGGCCCGAACGCTCGGCCCGTGACGAGCCGGAAATTCGAGGTCACACAGGCCCGACTCGATCGCGGAAAGTACATCGTCGAAGCGCAGGCCGGCTGTTTCCATTGCCACTCCGAGCACAAGCTGACCGACCCCGACATCCCGATGGTGGAGGGCAAGAAAGGATCGGGCCAGGCCCTGCCGATTCCGGAGCTCGGCGACGTGATCGCACCCAACATCTCGCCCGATCCCGAGACCGGCATCGGCAACTGGACCGATGACGAGATCGCGCGCGCGATTCAGGAAGGCGTGGACAAGGACGGCCGCGCGCTGTTCCCGATCATGCCCTACATGCGGTTCCGCAACTTCGCAGACGAGGATCTCGCGTCCGTCGTCGTGTACCTGCGATCGATCCCGCCCGTCAAGAACGCGCTGCGCGTCACCAAGCTCAACTTCCCGCTCAATTTCATCGTCAAGACGATTCCCGCGCCGCTGACGACGCACGCGCCTCAACCCGCACGGACGACGCCCGAAGCGCGCGGCGAGTACCTGGTTGAAACGATCATCGGCTGCGGCGACTGCCACACGCCGACGAACCAGGGCAATCCGCTGCCCGGCATGTCGTTTGGCGGCGGCGAGTCGTTCGACGATCCGTCACAGCAGCGGACGATCTTCTCCGCGAACATCACGATGGACGCCTCGGGCATCGCGCACTACGACGAGACGCTGTTCATCAACACGCTGCGCACCGGCCAGATTCCGGGCCGCAAGCTCAGCCACATCATGCCGTTCGAGGCGTTCACGAACATGACGGACGACGACCTGAAGGATGTCTTCGCGTACATCAAGACGCGTCCGCCCGTGAAGCACCGCGTTTCGAACGTCGATCCGCCAACGCGGTGTGTGCTCTGCAACAAGACGCACGGACTTGGAGAGCTGAACAAGAAAGCCGGACAGTAGATATCGACCATCGATGACTCGATGATCCGCGATTGCACGATCACCGATCTGCGATTACCGATGCCCTTCAGGGCTGGTGTGCGCTTCCTTCGTCAGGGAGTTGCGCACGGCCCAGAGGTCTTCGAAGTAGCGGACGTCGATGCGGCGGCCGAGGACCTCGACCGGTGTGCCTTGCGTGCCGATGACGTGGCCGCCGATGACGCGCTCGACGAGCTTGAGGTGCAGCGCGCGCCAGAGCACGAGCCGCTCGTCCCAGTCCATCATGCGCTCGGCCGTCTGGAAGGCGTCCTCGGCGGCGTAGCTGTTGCGGTAAAGCGCGTCGAGCGTGAGCCCGCGCCGGCTGAGGAGCCGGTGAAACGCGACGCCGAGCGCCGGCGACACGTCGTGCGTGCGCCGGAATCCCGGCGAGTCGAAGCCGCTGCCGTGCCCCAGCGCCGGCCGCATCGTGTGGTAGTCCCAGGGGGCGATGTGCTCCAGCATCATCGTGCCTGACGACACCAAGTCGAGCGCGCCGGTCGCGCGCCGCAGCAATCGCACCGCGCCCCACAGATCGTCTCGATCGATCCGCTCGGCGGCGGTCTCCACTTCCACGCACGCAAGCTTCAGCCACAGCTCCGCGACCTGATGGATCGTCTGGAACAGCAGCTCGTCGCGATGCGCCATCGACTCGAGTGGCTTCTGCAGCAACAACAGCTCGTCGGTCCGAAGGTAGCGCTCGTAGTCGGTGGCCGCCGTGCCGGGGAGGATCGGGTCGTTCAGGGAGGGCATGACTGAGACTACAGCAGTCAGGCACCAGGCAAGAAAGGCCAGGCACTAGGCACTAGCCGAATTACACGCGTGACACTCGCTAATGCCTAACGCCCAGTGCCTAGTGCCTGATCCCGATCTTCCCGTAGGTGTTTGAGCATCCGCTCCCGATGCGTGACCTCGCGCTCGGTGAGCGATCGGGGCGGCTCGAGCGTGGCCAGCGTGTCGTCGAACAGCGGCAGACGCGCCTGCTCGCGGGCTTTCCGGAATCGCTCGAAGCTCACGACCTTGGACCGCTCAGCCATGGTCTCAGGCTACGGCCGGGGTCTGACAGGGCGGGTCACGGCTCCCGGAGCACCCGCAAATAGGCCACCCAGGGGCCCACGTCGGCCGTCATCTGCCGGGCCATGACGCGCGAAATCTGCACGATGTGGTCCAGATCGTGGACGACCCACGTTGACAGCAGCTGCCGAAGCGTCACCGGGCCGAACTCCGGATGGACGCCCGTCCGATCGAGGTCAGCCTCGGTCAGCCGGAATCCCTCCAGCCGCTCGAGGCTGGCCCGCCGGAGGTCGCCGAATTCCTCGATGAGATCCTCGAGGGTCTGATCGTGGCTCGCGCGAAGCATCGCGGTGCGATCGAACGGAGTGAAGCGCTTGTCCGGTCCCGGCCCGAGGATGATTTCCGCGCGCGGAATCCAGTCGGTCCTCTCGCCGTGAATCAGGTGGCCGACGACGTCGTACGGGCTCCACGTCTGGCCGCCTTCGTTGGTTCGCGTCCAGTTGGCCGGCAGGCCGGCCAGCAGCTCGCGCACGACCTGGGGGGTGCGCTCGAGAATCTCCGTGCACTGGTCGAGATTGAAGCTCGTCACCAGTGGCTGCGCTCCCTCAGCCCATGGATGTGCGCCACGTGGTGCCGTCCGTGCCAGGCGTAGAGCTGAAGGATGTCGTCGACGCGCATGGCGCCGTACTCAGGATGCACGCCCGTGCGCGCAAACGCGCGCTCGTCGAGCGAGCGCAGGAACGTGACCCACCGCTGATGCAGCGTTTTGAGCAGCACCAGTGACACGTCGACCGGGCCGCCCCGGCCATCGACGAGCTCGGCCCACGCAGCCTCCTCGTACGTCTTCAACTTCGGCTGCTGTTCGGTGACGATGAGCTTGCAGCGAACGTACGCGTTCAGATGGCTGTCGGGCACATGGTGCACGACTTGGCGCACGGTCCATCCACCGGGCCGGTACGGCGTGTCGAGCTGCGCATCGGAGAGGCCGGCCACCTCAGACGCGAGGCGGGCGGGTGCGTCGGCGATCTGGCCAATCAAGATCGCGCGTTCGGCGGCGCTGATCGCCGCGTCGGGACGGAACTCGTACTTGCCCACGGGATACTTAAGGTCATCGGTCACAGACGGATGATAGGCGCCGCACGCGGCCTCGTCCAATCAAGCTTCGTCATCGATTGGCGGATCCGCCTTCATGCCAGCAGCGCGCGGACTTCCTCGTCGGTCGTCTGGCTGAAGTCTTCGTACCAGAGCCCGACGGCGTCGAACGGCGCCGGCGTCGCCGCGCAGACCACTTCGTCCCCGATTCCGGACAGCCGGTCACACGTCTCGCGCGCCCCGACCGGGGCGGCGACGACGACCCACGCGGGGTGCAGTCGACGCAGCGCGATGACGGCGGCCTCCATCGTCGCGCCCGTGGCCAGCCCGTCGTCGATCAGGATGACGGTGCGATCGTGCAGGATCGGGAAGGGCCGGCCGCCGCGGTACAGCTCGTCGCGCCGCTCCAGCTCGGTCCGTTCGCGCGCGGCCACGCGCTCGACCGCGGATGGCGGCAAGTCGAGGTCCGCGATCAGTGAGTTGTTGAGCACCTGCACGCCGCCCTGCGCGATCGCGCCAAAGGCCAGCTCTTCGTGCCCGGGCACGCCGAGCTTGCGCACGAGAAAGACGTCGAACGGTGCGCCCAGGGCTCGCGCGACCTCGGCGGCGACGGGCATGCCGCCGCGCGGCAGCCCGAGCACGATCACGTCGGGGCGATGCGCGTAGTGCGCGAGCAGTCCAGCCAGCTCGCGTCCCGCATGGACGCGATCTCTGAAACGCATGTCGACGAACTCGGCGCGGACGCGCGTCAGTCGGGCTCGCCGAGCAAGACGAAGCCGGCCCAGAACGCCGGATCTTCGGGCACGACGATGTCGCCGGCGGGCGTCGAGACCTTCACGCGGCCCGCGCGCAGATCGGCCATCAGCTGCAGCTGGGCGGCGCGCAGCGCGCGCGCCTTGTCCGTGCCCTTGAGCCATTCGCGGTAGAACGCCGGGAGCAGCCGATTGCTCGGCTCGTCGGCGATGTCCCAGAGGCTCACGATGAGCGAGGACGTGCCGGCGTAGAAGAACGCGCGCGCCAGCGCGGCGATGCCGTCGCCATTTGGCACGCCTTCGCCGGATCGACAGGCGCTCAGCACGACGAGGTTGGCGTCCAGTCGCAGGTCGTAGATTTTCTGCGCGGTGAGCTGACCCGAGGCTGCGCCCTCACGCCCGAGCGCGAGGAACGACGACAGCGGATCGGCGTCACGGACGATCGCGTGGGTCGCGAAGTGCAGCACCGAGCGGTTGGCGGTCGCGGCCAGCACCTTCGATTCGGTCGCCGCGGCGTCGGCGAGCAGCATCGTGCGCGCCGCCGGCAGGAGCTTCGCGATCTCGCGCACCTCCGTGTTCGCGCCCGGCAGACGCGGCAGCGGCGGCTCTCCGGCAATCTTCGGCGGCTGCGCCGGGTCGGCGACGAGCAGCATCGATCCGGATCGCGGGTTGGCGCCGCTGCGCGTTTTCGTGTACTCGAGCATCGCGCCGGCCGTGAGCGAGTGGATGGCGTAGCGCTCCAGCAGGTAGTGGCCCTGCGCGTCGCGGAGCGCCGCGAAGGGCACATCGATGAGCGGGCCGTGCGGCACGATCGTGAGCCGCGAACCCGCGGCGGCCGGCAGATGGCTGGTGACGGGAAGAATCAGGAGATCGTAGAGCTCCCGCCACGCGGCCTGGGGCTTCATGACGAGCGGAATCGCCTGGTCACCGCGCGTGTGCGCCGTGGGTCCGCGTGACGCCGCGTCATCGGCAAAGGCGGAGGTCGCGCGAATGAGCGCGGTCAACTTCGACCGGGGCACCGAGACACTGGCGCTGCTGACGGTTCCGTTGGCGGCCAGCACCCACTCGTAGATCTTGTCGTCGGCGACCCAGTAGAGCAGCAGCGTCGAATGCAGGCGCGTCGCCATCGCGGTGAGGTCCGCGGAGGTCGCGCTTCCTGCCACCGCGTCGCTGCGTATCGACCTGGCTGGCGCGCCGCGCAGTGTCAGCGACGCGGTCGTCGGTGGCGGAGGCGTGCCCAGGTGGCGCGACGCGAGCAGGTCGAGGAGCGCGCGCGATCGCGCGCGCTCGGCGGTCTCGAGCGCCTCGCGGATTTCGCCGCGGCGATAGTGCAATTCGATGCCGAGCGAGTACGACGGCGCCCAGAGATCCTCGAAGCCTTGCTTCAGGAAGTCGACGGCCGCGAGGCGCGAGTGCGTCTCTTCGAGCTCCCGAAGCGACGCATCGTGGTCGGCGATAGCGGCGGCTTCGTTGCCGAGCGCCAGCTGGATTTGCCCGCGCGTCTGCCTGGCGCGGATGCAATCGAACTGCGTCAGTGCGAACCCGCACGCCGCGACCGCCTGCTCGGCGTCGGCCAGCGCGTCGTCGACACGGTTCAGCCTGAAGTCGAGGTCCGCCAGTTCGGCATAGCGCAGCGTCCGCTGCACCGGGCTGTCGGTGGGAATCGCGTCGGCCAGCATCTCGCGGCCGCGCGCGAGCTCGCCGTGAGCGCCGAGGAACGAGCCGTAGTTCCCGCGGAGAAAGCTGCGCGTCATCGGCGGCGCGACGGTCTCGGCCATCGCGATCGCCCGCTCGTAGTAGATCTTCGCTTGCTTCGCATCGTCGAGGCTGGCGTAGGTGACCGCAACCGCGTTCAAACTCTGGACGAGCGAGACCGACGGGCCGAACTTCTCATGAATCGCCAGCGCCTTGAGCTGATACTGCAGCGCCACCGACACTTGTCCGTGGAGCCGGTAGATGCGGCCCAAACTCGTGTACGTCGTGCCGAGCTCGGAAGACGGCGATCCGGCCGACAGCACGCCGACGGCTTCCTCGAGCTTGGCGATCGCGCCGTCATAGTCGGCATTGCCGAACATGATGTCGCCCCACAAGTGCAGGATGGCGCCTTCGAGGATGCGGTCGCCGGTCGCGGCGGCCTCGTGCCTCGCTGCGTCCATCCTCGCGAAGTAGCCAGGATCGGCTCGATCGTCAATGCGCAGGAGGTTGTACTGGCTGTTGACCTTGCCGTGCCGATCGCCGGCTTTCTCATACGCGACCGCCGCGCGTTGGTAGTGCGCCAGCGCCGCGGGTTTGCCGTCGCCCATGACTTCGGCCAGGCCGCCGAGCGTCTCTTCGACCATGCCCGTCTCGAACGACGCGTCACGGCGTTCGAAGACTGGCAGCGCCTGCAGCAGCGTGGATTTCGCCGCGGCATATTGGCTCCTGCGAGCCGCGATGCGCCCCAGCCCGAGCAGGCCGCGCGCTTCCCACAGCTCGTCGTGCTGCTCGCGCGCGAAATCGACCATGGCCTGAAATCCCGCCGTGGCGTCGTCCCACTTGGCTTGAACAAACGCCATCTGTGCGGTGGCCAACAACGACTGAAACTTTTCGGTGGCGGAATTCTGACTGGCCTGAGCGGGGTTCTGGGCGGCCGGGCGATCAGCGGTACACACAACGAGCCCGACGACGAGCGCCGCGACGGTCGCGTGGACCGAGCCGGGCCGGGACATGTGTTCTTGCGCTACTTCACCTTCGACGCGGCCGCGCATGCGCGCGCGGAGTAACTCGACTGGCCGCCGCAGAGGGTATCGAGCTCCGTGCGCGCCGCGGTGCGATGGCCCGCGCGCTCCTGGGCGACGGCGAGATACCAGCTGACGTCGGCGCTGAACGTGTCGTCCGCGATACGCCGCGCGGCTTCGAGCGATGACACCGCGCCCGCGGGATCGTCGAGGAAGAGGCGCGTGACGCCGAGGTAGAACGGAATCTCGACGGCGTCTGGATACTGCGCTTGCACCCGCACGAACGCCGCGGCGGCAGCTTGATAGTCACCCGCGCGATACGCGTTCAGCGCGGGGGCCACGTCGTCCACAAACTTGGCGTCACGGCCCGTGCTGCGACGCACGAGCGCCGTGGCGGTCAGTTTGACGTCGGGCTTGTCCAGCGTCAAGACAAACGAGGGTGTGGCGGAGGGCGTCGACGTGGCGGTGGCTGCCGGCGTCGTGGTGATGCTCGCCGGCAATTCCGGTGCCCGCATGCGCAGGACAACCGCCGTGACGAGCACGGCTGCGGCCGCAAGGGCCAGCACCGGCCGCCACGCTCGAGGGAAGCGCAGCACGCGGGCCGGCGCGCTCGACGCCGCCTCCGCGTGGATACGCGCGAGCAGCCGATCTTCGTCCGCTCGATCGAGTCCCGTCTCGCCCGCGCCCTCGATCAGCACGCGGTGCCACCGGTGGCGCGCGAGCTCGCCCGCGACGTCCGTCTGGAGCGGCTCGGGCAGCGCGTCCGCGTCCGCGGCGCGCAGGACCGTCAGCGGCGGGTCGCCGTGATGGCGCGCGCGAACCGCGTCCAGATCCCGCTGCAGCGGTGCGACGAGTCGATCTTCGTCTTCCGTCCAGTCATCCGGCCGCATGCTCACCTCGCCTCGCTCTTGACGTAGTTCTTGCGCAGCAGCTCGAGCGCATATTGAAGATGGCCCTTCACCTGGGTCTCGCTCAATCCCGTCGACGTCGCGATTTCCGTTCGCGACATTCCGTGCACGTACCGCAGTATCAAGCACGTCCGGTGCACAGGCTTCAGGTCCGCGCCATCGAGGATCCACTGCTCGAATGCCGGTGGATCCACCGCCTCCGATTCGTTCTCCTGCTCCGCGTATCGGCGCTCGACCTGCTGGCGGCGCCAGTGATCGCGGGCCTTGTTGCGGACCACTGTCAGGAGCCACGCCGGCAGGCGCGTCGCGTCGATCTCGTCGCGCCGATGGTAGAGCTCGAGAAACGCTTCGGCCGTCAGGTCCTCGGCGAGGGCTCGGTTGCTGACCGCACGCAGGGCGAATCGGAAGACCGATTGCACGTGAGCGCGGTAGATCGCATCGAACTCCGCCATGTGGAATACGCTCGAGCTCGGGTTGTTGGAAGAAGAGGGTCGTCGTAACCCTAGCGTTTTCGCAGCAGGGTCGTCAATTCAGCGCAGTTCTTCCGTCCGGCCCCCCTGGCGCGTATACGGTGCGGCAGACACCACGGAACCTGTAGGGGGGACCATGAATCTCAAGCGAACGACGGCGGCCGCAGTAGTCGCCAGTCTGATGATCGGCTTCCTGCCCGCGACGGCATGGGCGGCCGAGAACGACAAGAACGATAAGGTGGACCTGCGCGGTGCGACCGCGAAGGTGCTCGCGTCGACGAATGCCGCCGTTGGCCAGGTCACGACCCCGGCGCCAGCGCCTGGCAAGCCGCAGAAATCGAACCGGCGGAACTCGGGCGGCGGTGGTGGCGGCGGTGCCACGGGAACCATCATGATGGTCGTGGGAATCGCGGCCAGCCTGGGCGCGACCTACTTCGTCATCAAGGAAATGAACAAGACGACCGAACAGCTGACGACGGCAACGCCGCACGCCATCCGGTAGGACCTCGGTACACGACCACGGGCCGGGCCACACTCGCTCGAGTGAGACCCGACCCGTGCCGCATGCGACGCGCGGTGGGTGCTACTTGCCCCGACGCCTGGCTCTCCGAACGAGGCCGCCGAGCCCGAGCCCGATCAACGAGATCGTCGTGGGCTCAGGGACGGTTTGAAGGAACCCGCGAATCTCGCCACCGCCGAACGTGCTCGAATGCACGTTCAGATAGGTTTCGTTCGCAAACATTCCGGCGAGGAAGACGGCTTCCGCGCTGGCCACCGTGCCGCCATTCGCCGCAATGAACGCGGGATTGTAAGTCGACGAGGCCAGGAGATCGAAAGTCTGATCGTAGGTACCGCTTCTGACCCCGAGCGGGAATCCGGGGAACGTCGGTGTCGTCGTGGCCACGCCCGCTGTGCCGGTGAACGGAGCCGGAGTGCAGCAGTGGATGTGGGAGGCCGTCGTTCCAGTGCCAGTTGTCACCAAGCCACTGAAATCGACCTGAACGCGCATGGTGTTCGCCACATTATCGATTGTGACCAATGCCGTGCCGATTCCCAGGGACGCGTTCGGCGGCGACTCACTCGGCCCGTTGAGAAAGGCACCAAAGGTGATGGTGGTGGCCTGCGCTGGACGTGCGAAGAAGCAGACCAGAGGCAGTACGGGTAGCAGCCAGGCCTTCTTCATGAATGTCCTCCCGCTCGCGGTGCCGGTGCCTGGGCTCCGCGGCGTCAGTGTTTTGGGGGGAACCTTTTGTCGGAACAAGCAAATACCGCTCCGGCATGGCGATCTGGTTCGCCCATGACTGAAACCGTGTCGCCTCGATACGGGCGCCCCGGGAGGCGACGTTTATCTGCCTCCGGTGGGACTTCGCTTGGTCTTTACAGAATCTCGGTCCATCGTGGAGCGGCCGCGAACGCGGCGCGGATGAGACCGACGTGCGAATAGGCCTGGGGGAAGTTGCCGGACAGCTGCCGTAGGCCGGTGTCGTAGTCCTCGGACAGCAAGCCAAGTGGCGAGACGATGTCGTCGGCGGCGTCCATGAGCGTGCGCGCTTCGGCGACGCGTCCGACCGAGACCAGTGTCTCGATGAGCCAGAACGTGCAAAGAATGAACGCCGCACTGGGTTTGCCGAGCCCGTCGTCTTCCCGGTAGCGCATGAGCCAGCCGTCGTGCGGCAGTTCCTTCCAGATCGCGTCGATCGTGCTGAGCAGCCGTGGGTCGTTGGCCGGAAAAAGGCGCAGGGGCGCCATCTGCAGAAGCGAGGCGTCCAGGCCGTCGCCATCGTAGGAGCCGACGAACGCGCCGCGCTTCTCGCTCCACGCGCGCTGCACGATCTCCTCGTGAATTCGGGCAGCCGCGTTCCTGAACTCCGCGGCGACGTCCGGCGCGACGCGATCGGCGACGAGCGCGGCGCGATCGGCGGCGGCCCAGCACATCAGGCTCGAGAACGTGCGTGGCCGCGGCGCGGAGCGGTACTCCCAGATGCTCGTGTCCGGCCGGCCGACGAGCGCGATCGCGCGTCGCGCCAGTCGAAACAGCAGGTCGCGTGTCGCCAACGACCGCTCGGCGCTGAAACGCTCGTCGTGAAACACCGGGGCGAGCGCGAGGACGAGCTCGCCGAAGATGTCGTGTTGCTCGTGAAATGCCGCGGCGTTGCCGATGCGCACCGGCCCGTCGCCGTTCCAGCCGGCCCAGTTCGGCGCGGTGCGCTCCTCCAGATTCCACTTGCCGCCGACGCCGTAGATCGGCGCGAGCGAGAGATCCGGACTGCCCCCCGCGATGTCGAGCAGATACGTGATGAACTGCTCGCGTTCGTCGAACTGGCCCAGCAGGCGGAATGCATCGACGACGTAGTAGGCGTCGCGGAGCCAGCAATAGCGGTAGTCCCACGTGCGGCCGCTGCCGGCCGACTCGGGGATCGACGTCGTCATCGCGGCGATGATCGCGCCCGTGTCTTCGAAGCAGTGCAGCTTGAGCGCGAGCGCTGATCGAATGACTTCGCGCTGATAGCGCGGCGGGATGTCGCAGTGCTTGACCCAGCGCTGCCAGTGCTGCATGGTCTCGGTAAAAAAGCGATCGCAGAGCGGCAGGAGCGGCTCCTCGACCGGCGCGCCCCACGAGAGGACCAGGCCGTGTCGCGCGGTCAGCGTGAACGGCTGGCCCTCCAGATGCGACATCGGGAGATCGGTCGTGAGTCTGAACTCGCTGGGATAGCCGTCGTAGCTGATGTGGTGCGACCCGTAGACCGCGCGCGGCCGCACCTTCGACCAGCCGCGCACCGGCTCCGATCGCACGACGATGCGCGGCGATCCGTCGATCGGCTCGACGATCCGTACGAGCAGGCTCGGACGGAACATCCGATGGTGCTGCTCGAAGCGAGGCGCGAAGTCGACCACGCGGAAGCGGCCACCCGGCGCATCGAACGTGGTCTCCAGCACGTTCGTGTTGTCGAGATAGCGCTGGGTGCCCGTGCTGCCGTCGGCCGGACCGACGAGAAAGCGCCCACCCTCCGGATCGAGCAGGCGGCCGAACACGGGTTCGGAATCGAAGCGGGGCAGGCAACACCAGACGATCGCGCCCGAACGATCGACGAGTGCGGCGCACTGGCAGTTGCCGATGAGACCGAGGTCCTCGAGCCGCACGTTTGCATGATACCAGTCGCGATAGACTGGAATCTGGCATGAGCCCTCGGGCGGCTGCATGAAGCCAATCCTCGCCGCAAAGTACCGACCGATCCTCGCGACCTTCGCTCACGATCGCACGCTCGTCGCGTTCGATTTCGACGGCACGCTCGCGCCGATCGCCACTCGTCCCGCGGACGCGACGATGCGGGCGTCGACCACGCGGTTGCTATCGATCGTCGCGCGCCGCTATCCCTGCGTCATCGTCACCGGTCGATCGCTTGGCGACGTGACCGGGCGATTGCGCGGCGCGCCGGTCGAGATCATTGGCAATCACGGCGCCGAGCCGCAGGCAAAGGGCGTGGACGTCCGGCGCGTCATCGCCCGCGCCAAGCGCGCGGTCGTGCCGATCGTCAAGCGCTGGCCGGGCGCATGGCTGGAAGACAAGATCTATTCGCTCTCGGTGCACTATCGACAGGCCGAAGAGACGCCGACTGGGCTGGCGGCGGTCACGGCCGTTGCACGACGGCTCGTCGGCATTCGCCTCGTCCCGGGCAAGCTCGTGCTGAATCTCGTCGCTCGCGGCGCCCCGGACAAGGGCATCGCCGTCGAAGCGGCCCGCCGGCGTCACGACTGCCGCCGGGTCATCTTCGTTGGCGACGACTACACGGACGAGACAGTGTTTCGCGAAGCGCGGCCGAGCCGGCTGCTGGGAGTGCGCGTCGGGCCATCCGAGACCACTCGGGCCGGATTCGGTCTGCGCCGCCAGGAGGAGATCGATCGGCTGCTGGCGGCGCTCGTCCGGCTGCGTCCGATCGCGCCCACCGCCGGCTCCCACAAGCGCCGCTCGGACGAATCCCGTCTTGGCCCGACGCTCGAGTTCATGCGGCTGCTCTGGGGGCTGGACCACGCGCTCCAGCGGCGATCGAAGTGGCTCGCGGGCCGGCGCGGCGTGACCGGTCCGCAGCGCCTGGCCCTACGCATCATCGGGCACATGCCGCACGTGTCGGCGGGCCTGCTCGCGACGACGCTGAAGCTGCATCCCAGCACGCTGACCGGTGTGCTGCAGCGGCTCGAGCGGCGCGGATTTCTGACACGTCGAGTCGACGGCAGCGATCGCCGGCGCGTGCATCTCGACTTGACCGACCGCGGCCGCGCCGCCACGCGCCCGCTGCGCGGGTCGGTGGAAGACGCGGTCACGCAAGTGCTGGGCCGCGAGGATGCGCGCGAGGTGCGAGCGACCGCGGACTTGCTGCGGTCGCTCGTGCGCGAGCTCGAGGCGGGAATTACCTGACGTCGGCCTTGCCGGCCGTCAGCTTCAACCGGACTGAGAAAGGATGGTCCGCGAGCGCATCGGCCGAGAGACGGCGCGCCTGTGGCAGCTCGAACGATACCGTATCGGCCGCGGCCGGCAACGGGATGACCTTGGTGGTGGCGCCGGTGCTCGCGCTCAGGCGGCTCGTGCTCGCGCTGGAGCCGTCGTCGATTCGTCGGACGATGATGACGCGGAGCATGTTGGCGCCCTTTTCGTCCGCCATGACCCGCAGCGAGACCGCCACGTCAACCGCGGTCGATCCGCCCGGCGTCGGCAGGGTCACCAGCGGAAAAGCCACCGCGTCGCCGTCGGCGCCGAAGTGGACGGTGACGTGCTGGGTCTCTTCTTTGCCGCCCGGAGGCGCGTGCACCAGCCACAGTTCGGCGTCATAGCTTCCCGTGGAGATCGGCGTCAGCGGCGGATTCGGCGGGCTGAAGATCCATGTCGGGCCGACGGACACGCCGCGACCGGCGCCGAGCGCCACGTTTCCGCCACCGGCTCCGATCGGCGGGTTGGCGTAGTTCCACTGATAGCCCGTGCCGTTCGCGAGCATGCGCGCGAATTCGAGCGCGGTCGTCGCACCGACCGGGTTAGAGAGATACCAATCGCCGCGGCCACCGCCGCCGGCATTCGCACTTGCACCCGCGCCATTCACGCTGCTTCCGCCCGTGCCGCGTGCCCCGCCACTTCCGCGGCTCGTGCTGCCGCTGATGCCCGTGATCCCGCGACCTCCGCCACCCGCTGCCGACGCGCCGGCCCCGGAGCCGGCGCCGCGCCCGCGTCCACCGGCTCCGGCTCCACCAAAACCGCCGTACCCAACGGAACTCAAGACCGACAGCGGCACTACCGCGGCTTCAAAGCGCACCGACGTCACGCCGCATGCGTTCGTGGACGGTGGGGTCAGCGTGTCGAGCACCTGCGGTGCTCCAATCTGCAACACGAACTGCTGCGTCGTCCTGGGCGCAGTGCTGAACGAGCCGCCCTCCCGCTGCCAGTCGATTTCGACGGTGTAGTTGGAGCTGCTGCGCTGCACGATGCGTCCGGTGTACTGCCAACGGATGCGATCCGCCCCGCTCGATGCGTTGCTTCCACCGCCGACTCCGCACAGCGTCGAGTCCGCCCAAACAGCGCCGCTCACCGCTTCGTTCTGACCAGTCGTCACGCTCGACGTCACCCGCTCGCCCTGATACAGGCGCAAGCCGAACTGCAGGGCGACGTCGGGCGATGAGGTGGGTTGCTGAAGCAACGCAAATAGAAGGAACCCGATCATGTCGTTACCCTCCAACCTTCTCGTTCCAATCGATACCGTTCTCGAGGCGGATGATGTGCGTCGGTACCGGCGCCGCGGGCGCGCCGGTCACGGCGGCCGGGCGCGCGATCTCGGGCGTGTGGCGCAATCCGGCGAGGTACCCGCCGAACACGCCGACGGCCGCGATGCACGCCGCCGCGGCGACGAGCCGAAGCCATGACGCACGCGAACGCGGTGCGTCCGCGGCCGCGGCGCGCGTGGCCGGTTGTCCCGCGACCAGGCCGCGCAGCACCAGCAAATCGACGAGCAGGTCGCGCCCGGCTTCCTCGGACAACGCCTGTTTCAAGAGCGGCGGGTCGACGTACTCGCCGTCGATGAAGGCCTCGATCACATCGTGAACATCGCTCATTGGTCGTCCTCAATCTTCAATCTTCGAAACGCGGCGTGCCGAATCTGACTGGCCGATCGCGGTGCACCTGCATCGGCCCGGCGAGTGACTCGCGTAGCTGCTCGCGCGTCCGGCGCAGCCGTGCGCGCACGGCTTCCACCGACAGCTCGCAGGCGCCGGCGATCTCGTCGTAGCTCAACCCCGCGGTCTCGCGCAGCAGGAACACGTCGCGATCGAGCTCCGCCAGCGCGGCCAGTGCCTGGCGAATCGCCGTGCCGAGCTCCTGGACGGCCGGCTCGGCCGACTCGACGAGCTCGGCGGTGCCTGCCTCTTGGCGCGTGTCGCGCAAGTAATTCAGCGCGAGGTTGCGTGCGATCTTGAACACCCACGCCCGTCGTCCAGCCGAGTCTGCGTCGGGCGCCGGCGCACGCGACACTCGCAGAAACACCTCCTGCGTCAGGTCGCGCGCGGTCTCCGTCTGCCCGACGATGCGGCAGAGATACCGGAACACGCCCTGCTGGTGGGCGGCGAACAGCGACTCCGAGTCGGCCAACAACACGCTCACTGTCTATAACCCCGCGGGCGGGGAATCATGTCATTGGGCAATTGGGTTATTGGGCTATTGGGTTATTGGGGGAGCGCTCAGCCTGGCAGCAACGGCCTGCAGGAGCCGCAGGCCCGCCCAATAGCCCAATGACCCAATAGCCCAATAGCCCAATTCCCGGCGCGGTGTGGCGGCGCACCGCGCGGCGCGGCTAAGCTGTGCGGATGAAACGAAGCCTCTGGCGCGCTGTCGTCGTCTCTTCGGCCCTTCTCGTCGCGCCGGTCGGCGCGCTCCAGCCGCAGGATGTTCCGACCGATCTGCGGCCGCTGCTCGCGGCGCCGCAGAGCGAGATGCGGCTCGTCGTCGTGCGGTACAACGCCGACCGGAGCACGCTCAGTGGAAACTACGCCGGCGGAAATCGCGGAGCCGGTGGACGTCGCGGCGGTGGAGCAGGCAGCGCCGGTGGCGGCGGCGTGCAGTCGATCGACGTGCCGGTATCTTCGGCGCGCATCGCGCGGCTCAAGCGATTCGACATGGATTGGCAGACGGCGCTCGCGAAGGTCGCTGCCGCGAAGCTCACGCCCGCCGCGAAAGCTGATCTCGACGGTCTCAAGTTCGCGATTGGGGCCGACCTCGTTCAGTTCGATTCCGACGCCGTGATGTTCTCACGCGTCCAGCCGGCCGTGCCGTTCGAGCCGGCGCTCGTCCAGTTGATCGAGGCCCGCATTCGCGTCGAAGACCTCAACTCGCAGAAGGCGGCCGCGACGCTGACGCAGGTGACGCGGGATCTCGGCGCGCTCAAGGCGCGCCTGGAAGCCGGGATCGCGGGCGGTTCGGCTGCCGATGCGCTCCGCCTCAACAAAGACCAGGCGGTGATGGGCGCGCAGGCGACCCAGACGATTCGCGCCGGTCTCACCGAGTGGTTCGGTTTTTACAACGGCTATGACCCGATGTTCACGTGGTGGATCGGCATGCCGTACAAGAAGATCGACGCGGCGTTGTCAGACTACGCGACGTTCCTGCAGGACAAGGTCGCGGCGGCGAATCTGACCGTTGCCGATCCGGCGCCGCAGCCGATCGCGGCGGCGCCCGCGCCGAAGTTCAGCTCGGTCCCTGACCTCTCCGAGATCATCGCGCTGCCGCAGGACGAGATGCGCGACATCACCGCGCGCTTCATGGCGGCGACGGCCGGCGGACGAGGCGGGCGGCAGGGCGGCGGCGGGGCCGCGCCAGACGCCAAGTTCTACTCGGACTGGCTGGCGGCGCTGAAGACGCTCGACTTCGACACGCTGTCGCGCAACGCGCAGGTCGACTACCTGACGATTCGCCATCGCGCCGACCTGTACCTCTCGCGTGTCGGCAAGACCATTCCGCCCGGGCCCCCGCGCAAGCCGGACAACCTGGATCTTCGCGGCACGCCGCGCGGACGCGAAGGGCTCATCAACGATCTACAGGACTCGATGATCGTGTACACGCCCGAACAGCTCATCACGCTCGCCAACAAGGAATTCGCGTGGTGCGAGGCCGAGATGAAGAAGGCCTCGCGCGAGCTCGGGTTCGGCGACGACTGGAAGAAGGCCGTCGAGCACACGAAGGAAACGTACGTCCCGCCGGGCGGTCAGCCACGGATGATCATGGACCTCCTCAACGAGGCCATCGACTATCTCCGCGCGAACGATCTGATCACCGTGCCCGGCGTCGCCGCCGAATCGCTGCACATGACGATGATGTCGCCGGAGGCGCAGCTGACGTCGCCGTTCTTCCTGGGCGGCGATCACATCCTCGTCTCGTATCCGACGGACACGATGGACTACCAGGCGCGCATGGAGAGCATGCGCGGCAACAACCCGGGCTTTTCGCACGCGACCGCCTTCCACGAGATGATCCCGGGACACAACCTGGTCGGCTATCTCGGGCAGCGCTATCAGGGCTATCGCGCCAATCTCGGCGGCGGCGGTCCCTTCTTCGGCGAAGGCTGGCCCCTCTACTGGGAACTGACGATGTACGAGCTCGGCTTCGACAAGACGCCGGAGCAGCGCGTCGGCGCGCTCTTCTGGCGGATGCACCGCTGCGCGCGCATCATCTTCTCGCTCAACTTCCATATGGGGCTGTGGTCCCCGCGCGAGTGCGTGGACTTCCTCGTTGACAAGGTCGGCCACGAGCCGGCGAACGCGGAGGCCGAAGTGCGCCGCTCGTTCGAGTCGCCGCAGTACGCGAACCAGCCGCTCTATCAGGCCGCCTACCTGCTCGGCGGCCTGCAGCTGCGCGGGCTCCGCAAGGAACTGGTAGACAGTAAGGTCATGACGAACAAACAGTTCCACGACGAGATCATGCGCCAGGGCAACATGCCGATCGCGCTCATCCGCCTCGGCGTGACGAAGATGAAGCTCACGCGCGACATGGACATCAACTGGAAGTTTTACGGCGATCTGCCGTCACAGTAACGCCGCCTCGCCTCGCGAGCGTCGGCCGCACGGCTGGCACGAGCGCTAGGAGCTGTTTGATACAATCCGCTCGGTTCAGGAATTTGCGTGCCGACCGCTTCTGATCACGTCGTCCCCGGACGCCGCGCGCTCGACGATGCCGCGGCCACGCTCGCGAAGTTGCGCGCGGAGGTCGGGCGCGTCATCGTCGGGCAGTCGCGCGTCCTCGACGAAGTGCTGATCTGCGTCGTCGCCGGCGGGCACTGCCTGCTGCGCGGCGTGCCCGGCCTCGCGAAGACGCTGCTGATCAAGACGCTCGCACAGGCGATCAATCTGCAGTTCAGCCGCATCCAGTTCACGCCGGACCTGATGCCGTCGGACATCGTCGGCACCGACGTCATCGAAGAGGACGTGACGACGGGCAAGCGCCACATCCGGTTCATCCGCGGGCCCATCTTCGCGAACATCATCCTCGCCGACGAGATCAACCGCACGCCGCCGAAGACCCAGGCCGCGCTGCTCGAGGCGATGCAGGAGTACCAGGTGACCGTGGGCGGCGTGCGCTACGCGCTCGAGCGGCCGCTGTTCGTGCTGGCGACGGAAAACCCGATCGAGCAGGAGGGCACGCATCCCCTGCCCGAGGCCCAGCTCGATCGCTTCATGTTCAACGTCGTGATCGACTACCCCGCGGTGGACGAGGAGCGCCAGATTCTGGTGCAGACGACCGCAGCAGAGCCCCCGCCGATCACGCCGGTCGCGACCGGCGCGGATCTCGAGCGGGCGCGCATGCTCGTGCGTGATCTGCCCGCGGCGGAGAACGTCATCGAGTACGCCATGCGCATCGCGCGGGCCACGCGGCCGGGCGATGAGACCGCGCCGCCGGTCGTGCGGCAGTGGGTGAAGTGGGGCGCCGGCCCTCGCGCGGGTCAGGCGCTGCTGCTCGGTGCGAAGGCGCGCGCGCTCATGGGCGGCCGCAGCGTGCCGTCGATCGACGACCTCGGCGCCATCGCGCTGCCGGTGCTGCGTCATCGTGTCCTGCTGAACTTTCAGGCGGAAGCTGACGGCGTCACGCCCGATCACGTCGTCCAGCAACTGGTTGACGCCGTCCCGGCGTCGTAAATGTCGCTCGCCCCGCTCGACCCGGCCGTCGTCGCCGCGGTCGACGATCTCGAGATCGTCGCGCGCCGGGTCGTCGAGGGCATGCGGTCGGGCGCGCATCGGAGCCCGTTTCACGGCTTCAGCGCGGAGTTCAGCCAGCATCGCGCCTATCGCCCCGGCGACGACCTGAAGTATCTCGACTGGAAGCTGCACGCGCGCACCGACCGGCTCTACACCCGCCAGTTTCACGAGACGACGAACATGGCCGCCGTCATCGCGATCGACACGAGCGGGTCGATGGCGTTTCCCGCCACCGGCGTATCGAAATTCCGGTACGGCGTGATCGTCGCGGCGGCGCTCGCATATCTGATCGTCTCGCAGGGCGACAGCGTCGGGATGATGACGTCGGCCGGCGACGCGCTCGTGTACGTTCCGGCGAAGAGCGGGCAGCTGCACTTGCGCACGATTCTGGCGCGGCTGTCCAAGCTGGCGCCCGGCGGCGCGTGGCCCGCCGAACGCGTGATTTCGCGCGCGACCGAGCTGCTGCGGCGCCGCGGCCTGCTGTTCGTGCTCTCGGATTTCTATGATGAGGAGAGCCGCGTCTGGCGTGAGATGGCGCGGTCCGTGCGCCGGGGGCACGACGTGTCGGCGCTCCAGATTCTCACGCGCGATGAGATCGAATTCCCGTACCGGGGCGCCGTCGAGTTCGAGGATCTCGAGTCGGCGGCCTCCCGCGTCGTCGACGCCGCGGCGATCGGCCGCGGCTATCGCGGCGCGGTGGCGGAATTTCTGGCGCAGGCCCGGCAGCGGGCACTCACCGACGGGCTCGAGTACACGCTCGTCACGACCGACATGCCGCCGGAAGAAACGCTGCGGCGACATTTGCTGCGGCGCGGATCGCGTCCCGTCAGCCACGCCCCGCGAGAGAAAGCATGATCGCGTTTGCGAATCCGTGGGCGTGGATCGGTGCGGTGGCGCTCGCGCTGCCGATCGCCGTGCACCTGCTGCGCCGGCATCGCGCCACCCGGCGCCCGTTCCCGACGCTGCGCTTTCTTCCCGACGCGCGCGTCGTGGCCGTCCGCCGGCACCGGCCGACCGACGTGCCGCTGATGCTGATTCGCCTCGCGGTGGTCGCCGCGGCCGTGATCGCCCTCGCGCAACCCCTCTGGCGAAATGCGTCCGCCGCGCGCGCAGTCGCGCCCGGACTCTCGCGCGCCGTCGTTGTGGATCGATCGCCGCGCATGGCGCAGCCGTCCGACGATGGCCGGCCTGGCGTGGAGCGCGCCACAGAGGGGGTCAGCCGGCTCGGCGGTGCGACGAATCAGATCGTCGTCGACGCGATCGACATTCGCGCGGCGCTCGGGGCCTCGATCGGGTGGGCCGCGCGTCAAACCGGCGACCGCGAGATCGTCGTCATCTCCAGCTTCGCGGCCGGCAGCGTGAGCGCCGCCGACGCGGCGACCGTGCCGCCGGGCGTCGGTCTCAAGTTGATCTCGATTGTGCTGGACGTCAGCACGCAATCAGCTGGCCTGCCGCTCGACGCGCGAAGCGATCGCGCGTCGCAGAGCGTGACCCCGCGCTTGATGCTTGGGCCGGGAGAAACCGCGGTGTCGTGGGCGACCGCTCCCGCGGCGCTGTCGTCCTCGATCGACTGGCGGGTTCGGCCGGAAGACGCCGCGGGACTTGCGACGGCCACCGGTTCGGCGCTGGATGTCGGTGCGCCGGCGCGCGCGGCCGATCGCCCGGTCGTGGTCCTGTTGCCCGGCGCGACTGATCGCGCATCGCTCTCGGCGGGTGCGCGGGCGATCGACACGCCCTGGATGTTCGACGTCGTGCGCGCGCTCAGCGAAGATCGATTGCTGACCTCCGTGGCGCGGACGACGACCGCCGCGTCCGCGGACGTGCCGTCGATCTTCACGCCGATCGTCCGTGACGAAGCGGGGAACACCGTGCTGGCCGGCGCTCGTGCCGGATCGGCGCCGGCTCAGCTGTTGCTGCTCTCGAATGCGCCCGCGGCCACGCTCTTCACGGCCGCGCTCTCGACGGCGATCGCCGGCGCCACGCGTGCGGGCACCTGGAGCGCGCTGGAGCCAACGTCCATTTCCCGCGACGAGCTCACGCGCTGGGAACGGCCGACGGGATCGACGGTGCCGGCTTCGCCCGCAGTCGAGGGCGCGCCGCTCGGTCGATGGCTGTGGGTGGCCGCGCTCATCTTGCTGGGCCTCGAGTGGTGGTGGCGTCGTCGTCCCGAGCCCGTCGCGACCTCATCGTTGGGGGACCGCCGTGTGGCCTGACGCGCTCGATCGCTTCGTGCGCCAGGCGCGCGCGCGCGTCCGAGCGCGCAGGCTGGCCGTGGGTGTCGCTGTCGGCGCGCTGGCGGCGCTGCTCGTGCTCGTCCCGATCTGGCGGGGCGCGATGACACCGCGTACGGGCGGCGTCACGGCGGCGGTGGTCGTGATGGGTGCGACGGTGTTCGCCTGGTGGCGCACGCGATCGTCGCGCCGTGCGATTGCCGCGGTCGTCGAACGTTACGCGCCGGAGTTCCGAAACTTGCTCGTCACGTCGGCGGAACTGGTCGATCATCCCGATCGCGCGCAGCCGGTCATGCGCGAGGTCGTGTGGGACGATGCCGCGCGCATCGCTGGAACGACCGACGTTGCGGTGCTACTGCCGCTAGGGCGGTCGGTGGCGCTCGTCGCGGGCGCAATTGGCGCGTGGGTCCTTGCGGGGGTGATGCTGACACGCGTCTGGCCGATGAGCCCGGCCGTCGCAATCGCCTCGGGCCAGGGCGACGCGGCCGTGCTCGACGTGGCGGTACGCGTCGTCTCGCCAGCCTACAGCGGCATCGCCCCGGCCTCGCTCCGCAATCCCGATCACATTGATGCGCTCGCCGGCAGCGAGCTCGAATTCGACGTCGACGGCCAGGCGGCCTCGATGGCCATCCTCGATGCCGCGAACGCGTCGCACGCGCTCTCGTCGCGTTCGGCCGGCCGATTCGCCGGCACGGTGACCGCCGCGACCGACACGTACCTCGCGATCGAGCCCGTGTCGGCCGCGGGTGCCGCCGGTCCGCGACGCCTCGTCACGCTGACCGTGCGCCCGGATGCGCCGCCCGCGGTGCGCATCACTGCGCCAGCGAAGGACATGTACGTCGGCGACACGTCGCGCACGATCGACGTGACCGCGACGGCCGACGATGACCTCGCCGTGCGATCGCTGCGGCTCGTGTACACGAAGGTCTCAGGATCGGGCGAGAACTTCACGTTCACCAACGGCGACGCGCCGCTTCAGCTCGGCAAGCCCAGCGACCGATCGTGGACGGGTCAGGGCCGGCTCACGCTCGCCACGCTAGGCCTGTCGCCAGGCGACACGCTCGTGTACCGCGCGGTCGCGACCGACTCGCTGCCGAATCGACCGCCGGTCGAGTCCGACGCCTTCATCGTGCAGGTGTTGTCGCCCAGCGACATCGCGATGGAAGGCTTCGCGACCGGCGACGACCGCGAGAAGTACGCGCTCAGCGAGCAGATGATCATCGTCAAGACCGAGCAGCTGCACGCGAAGCGCGGCACACTCTCGAACGAGGCGCTGACCGACGAAGCCATGGGCCTGTCGGCGATGCAGCGCTCGGTCCGCGCGGAGTTCGTGTTCATGCTCGGCGGCGAGCTGGAAGACATCGAAGCCGAAGCCGCGGCGACCGCATCGACGGAGCTGCACGAGGAGAACGAAGCGGCGGGTGAGCAGGACCTGCTCGCGGGCCGGATGCAGAATCAGGGCCGCCAGGACGTGCTCACCGCGATTCGTCGGATGAGCGATGCGGCGACGTCCCTCGCGGTCGCCGACACGTCAGCGGCGCTCGTCCATGAGCGCGCCGCCGTGGTTGCACTGCAGCGAGCCTTCACGAAAAGCCGCCTGATCCTGCGGACGATGAACGTCCGCGAGCGGATCGATCCGACACGGCGGCTCACGGGTGACGCGAAGGGCGAGGGATCGTGGCGGCGTCCTCCGAGCGAGCCAGAGACGGCGCCCAGAGTCGCGGCACTGCGACGTGCGCTCGATCGACTGACCGAGCTCGCCGGACGATCGACGTTCAACGCGGGCGATCGCACGCGGCTGGCAGCCGTGGCTGAGTCGATTCTGCAAGTCGATCCCGCGTCGGCCGCGATCCGCCAGGCCGCGTCGCGTGTCGTCGCGGCGAGTGACGCCGTGGCCACCGGGCGTGACGCCGCGCGGGTGCACGAGCTCGTGACCACCGCGGCAGTGGATCTGTCGACGATGATCCGCGAGGCGTTGAGCGCGGCGGCCGAGCGGCCCAGCGATCCGGCGGCCGCGCCGCTCGCCGGGGCCCTCGCCGATCGGCTGCGTGGTGGTGGAGGCCGACGATGACCGCCGGCACGATCCTGCGTGCGGTCGCGGTGGCGATCGCCATCGGCGGCGCGATCGATCCATCGATCGCGTGGTCACGCCGCGACAAGCCGGTCGTCTCGATGATCGCCGCGTCCCCCCGCGATCAGGCGCTGGCCGATCGCGCCTCGCGCGCGCTCGAGCGCGATTTTGTGGTCGCTCGCGGTGCGGACGCCGGGGCCGCGGCGCTGATCGTCGCGGGCGATCGCGTGCCGGCCGGCATCGAGGCCGGAAGGGCGCCTGCGTTTGCGCTGCTTCCGGCGGAGGCCGTCTCGATCGACCGCATCGACGTGCCTGAGCGCGCGAGCTTCGACTCGCGCGTGCCCGTCGGTTTCATCGCGCACGTACCGGCGGGCAGCTCGACGGTCGAGGCCCGCCTTCGCGCGAACGGCCTCGTCGTCGATCGCCAGACGTACTCACTGAAGACGGGTGGCGACGCGCTGGCCGGCACGTTGACGTTCGCGTCGACCTCCCCCGGCCTCGCGCGACTGCAAATCGAAGTCGCGAGCGGCGCGGCGAAAGCCTCGGCCGACGCGGCGATCGACGTCGATCGGACGCGCTGGTCGGTGCTGTCCTTCGATCCTCGTCCGTCGTGGACCTCGACGTTCGTGCGGCGCGCGCTCGAAGAGGACGCCCGGTTCGTCGTGACCGCGCGCGTTGCGACGGCGCCGCGCGCGTCGACAGAAATCGGCGCGGCGCCCGCCGCGCTGGACGAGGCGGTGCGCTCGTTCGACCTCGTCCTCGTCGGCGCGCCTGACGCGTTGACGGCGTCGGACGTCGATCGGCTCGAGACGTACGCGCGGCAAGGCGGCGCCGTGTGCCTCGTGATGGATCGCCTGGCGAAGGGCCCGTACGAGCGATTGACGGGATCGAGCGGCTGGACCGGCCGTCAAACCGCGCAGCCCGAGGCGATCGATACGGGATCGAGCCGGCTCGGCAAGCTTCAGGTGACCGAGTTCGTGCTGCCCGCGCTCGGCCCCGCAACGCGGACGATGGCGACGGCGGCCGGACGTCCGGTGATCTGGCGGACGCCCGTTGGCAGCGGGGCGGTGATCGTCAGCGGCGCGCTCGACTCGTGGCGCCAACGCGCGGCTGCGGGCAGTGACTTCGCACGCTTCTGGCAGACGCTCATCGCCGACGCGGCCGCGGGCGCGCGCGGATCGATCGGCGTCACTCTCGGCCAGCGAATCTTCCGTCCAGGTGCGCCGATGACCATTCGTGTCGCGCTGGGCGATCCCGACACCGCGCGTGCGACGACGACGGCGGTGCGCGCGCGCGTCGACGGTGCGGCAGACATCGATCCCATTCGTCTCTGGCCGGAGCAACCCGGGCTCTTCGCGACAACGCGTTCCGCGCCAACTACTCCTGGTGTGTATCGCGTCGCTGTTGATGGCACGATCGCCGCCGGCGCACGTCGCGCCTCGTCCGTCCGCGGCGCCGCGAGCTTTCTGGTGGCCGCCGACGTCGCCGACGTGAACGATCGCGCGCTCGTCGAGGCCTGGACCGCCGCACATGGCGGAATCGCCGTGAAAAATGAGGATTTCAACGCGTTGCGCGACGCGCTCCTGCGCGCGGCGCCGCCGCCCGCGCGCGTCGCGACACGGTATCCGCTCCGATCGCCGTGGTGGATCGTTCCGTTTGCACTCGCGATCTCCGGCGAATGGTGGCTGCGTCGCCGGCGCGGGCGTCCGTGATTCGCAACGACGATTTGACTCCATCGTTCCCCGACAGTACGCTCCGTCAGCCGCACGGCGGACGTGCGGTGTAATTTTCTGGTGGCCATCCACATGTTCAGAGCAGACGACTACTCACGCGACGCCGTGAAGGCACTCACCGACAAGGTCCTCGACATGACGAAGGCGGACGCCGCCGAAGTCACGCTGTCCGGCGGCGAACGATCCGGCACTCGTTGGGCCAACTCGTCGATCACGACGAACCTCGTGCAGTACGACCGCAACCTCTCGGTGACGGTGTACCTCGGCGACAAGGCCGGGTCCGCGTCGACGCGCGACTTCAGCGATGCCGGCGTGAAAGATCTCGTCGACGAGGCGCGCGCCAACGCGAACCAGGCGACGGCGTCGCCGCGGCCGGATCTCCTCGGACCGCAGACCTACATTCCGGTCGACGCCGCACTGCCCGCGATGGTGAACTTCGGCCCGGCCGAGCGCGCGCGAATGGTCAAAGAGAGCATCGACATCTGCGAGAAGATGGGCACGGCCGGCGCCGGGTACATTCCGAAGACGGATCAGACCACCTGCACGGCCAACTCGAAGGGGCTGTTCGCGTACTACCGCGCTGCGGAGGCGGGCCTCGTGTTGACGTGCCGCATGCCCGATGGCGGCGGGTCGGGATGGGCCGGCATCACGGGCGTGAAGGATCTGAGCCTCATCGATCCGAAGGTCATCACCGAGACGGCGTCGAACAAGGCGCTCAAGAGCCGCAAGGCCAAGGCGATTGAACCCGGACGGTACACGGTGATTCTCGAGCCACGCGCCAACGCGCGGTTCCTGTCGCTCATGACCGGCATCTTCAATCAAGGCGGCGGCGCAGGCGGGCCCGGCGGCGGCGGGCGTGGCGGCGGTGGACGAGGTGGCGGCGGCGGGCGTGGCGGCGGCGGGGGACGCGGCGGCCGAGGTGGCAACGCGCCGCGCGCGATCGGCGACAAGGTCTTCAGCGATCTCTTCACGCTGAAGAGCGACATCGGCAACAACATCCTGCGCCAGTCGCCGATCCTCGGCAACAACGTGGCGGCCAAACCGGTGACGTGGGTCGAGAACGGCGTGCTCAAAAACTTCGCGACGCCCGACATCGGCGCCAACGTCAACATGAGCCTCGTCCAGGAAGGCTCGGATTTGTCCATCGACGACATGATCAAGAAGACGCCGCGGGGCCTGCTGGTGACCTTCTTCTGGTACATCCGCGGCGTGCCGGCCGAGGATCAGCCGTTGCTGAATACCGGCATGACCCGCGACGGGCTGTTCCTGATCGAGAAGGGCGAGATCACGACGCCCGTCCAGAATTTCCGCTGGAATATGTCGCCGCTCGTCGGGTACTCGAACCTGACGCTCGTCGGCAAACCGGTTCCGATTCACACGGGCGAAGCGTACGACGGCGGCGGCACCGCGCTCGTGCCGCCCGTGCGCATCGAAGACTTCTACATGACCTCGGTTTCCCCGGCGGTGTGACATGGACGCAACTCGTCGCGACTTTCTGAAGGGCCTCGGCGCCACGTCCATCCTGCTCGCCTCGAGCGATCTGATCAGCGATCTGATCGCCCAGTCGCCGAAAGGCGACCCCCTGCACTCGAAGTTCAAGGGCCTCGCGGACATCGCGCTCACCGAAGCGAAGACGGCGGGGTGCTCCTACGCCGACATCCGCTTCACGCGCACGATGACGCTGCCAGGCGTCAACGTCACGGCCTCGACCACCGGTGACGCGGCCGCGCAGCCGGACGCCGGCGCCGGCGGTGGTGGCCGCGGCGGCGGGCGCGGCGGCGGCGGTGGCGGCGGATTCGGGTTCGGCGGGCGCGGCGGCAACGCCGGGCCGCCCAACGATCCGGATGGCACGCCGCGCTCCGGCGGCTTCGGCGTGCGCGTGATCCACGGCGGGGTCTGGGGATTTGCCAGCAGCCCGATCGTGACGCCCGACGAGATTCGGCGCATTACGCGTCTGGCCACCGACGTGGCCAAGGCCAGCGCGATCGCGAAGAAGATCAACGTCCAGCTCGCGCCGACGCCTGCCTACCAGCTCTACTGGTCGACCGAGATGCAGCAGGATCCGGCCAAGATGTCCGAGGCCGACAAGCGCCGAACGCTCCAGGCCGCGGTCGACGCCGCCATCAAGCACAAGGACGTCGTCAGCGCCTCGGCCAACGTCGGGTTCAGCAGCGAGTGGAAGTACTTCGCCTCGTCCGAGGGCTCCTACATCGAGCAGGAAATCTTCTCGACGATGCCGAGCTTCAGCGTCACCGCCAAGCGCGGCGATGTGACGCGGTCGCGCAACCTCGACATGCCCGGCGGCACGGGCGGTTGGGAGCTCGTCGAAGAGCAGCGGATGCTCTCCGACGTCGATCGGCTGACCGAGGAGGCGATGGAGCTGGCGGCGGCCACACCGCTGACGGCCGGCCTGAAAGATCTCGTGCTGATGCCGTCGCACCTGGCGCTCACGATCCACGAGATCGTCGCGCACGCGACCGAGCTCGACCGCATCATGGGCTACGAGGCCAACTACGCCGGCACGAGCTTCATCAAGGTCGGCGACATCGGCAAGCTCAAGTACGGCTCGAAGCTGTTCAACATCAGCGGCGACAAGGTGCGGCCCGGCGGCCGCGCCACGGTCGGCTACGACGACGACGGCGTGAAGACCACGAAGTTCCCGATCGTGCGCGACGGCATTCTCGTCGGCGTCTCGACCAACCGCGAGATGGCGCACTTCATCAACGAGAAGGAAAGTCGCGGCTGCACGCAGGCCAGCGGCTGGGCGCAGTATCCGTTCCTGCGCATGCCGAACGTGCACCTCGAGCCCGGACCGGCCGGATCGCCGACACCCGAGCAGATCATCGCCGACACGAAGGATGGCGTGCTCATCTCGGGATCGGGCAGCTACTCGATCGACCAGCAGCGCTACAACGGCCAGTTCGGCGGAGGCGCATTCTGGGAGATCAAGAACGGCAAGAAGGTGCGCGCGGTGACCAACGTCACCTACAACGCGATCACGACCGACTTCTGGGGCAACCTCGACGCGATCTCCGGTCCGGAGCACTGGCAGCAGTTCGGCGTCGGCGGTGACGCCAAGGGCCAGCCGACGCAGGGCCAGAGCGTCTCGCACGGCGCGCCGTGGGTGAGGATCAAGAAGATCATGGTGGGGGCGGCGTTCCAATAACAGACCAGGCACCAGGCAGTAGGACACGGAGGCATTAGGCACTGGCATTGCACGCGGACACTCGCTAGTGCCTCCGTGCTCTTCTGCCGAGTGCCCGGTGCCTGACTCGAATCGAAACTATGAGCACCACACGAAGAGATTTCATCAAAGGCCTCGGCGCATCGGCGATCGTTCTCTACGCGGGCGATCTGATCGGCGATCTGCTCGCGCAGACGCCGCGCGGCAACCCGATGCAGTCGAAGTTCAAGGGCCTCGCCGACATCGTCCTCGGCGACGCGAAGCTGGCCGGCTGCTCGTACGCGGACGTGCGCTTCACGCGCACGATCAACATTCCAGGCGCCAACGCTACGTACAACGCGGCAGGCGCGGGCGCCGGAGCAGGGGCCGGGGCTGGCGCCGGCGCTGGCGGTGACGTGCCGCCAGATCTCGCGGGCGGCGGCGGGCGAGGCGGTGGCGGATTCGGCCGCGGCGGCGGTGGTGGCCGTGGCGGCGGCGGACGCGGCGGTCGCGGTGGCGGCGGGAACGCACCCGACGGCACGCCGATCGCGGCGGGCTTCGGTGTCCGCGTGATCCACGGCGGTGTGTGGGGATTCGCGAGCAGCCCGATCGTGACGGAAGACGAGATCCGACGCATCACGCGCGTCGCCGTCGAAGTCGCCAAGGCCAGCGCGATCGCCAAGAAGAGCGACGTTGTGCTCGCGCCCGTGCAGGCCTATCAGGTCTACTGGGCGTCGCCCGTCACGAAGGATCCGCGGCAGGTCTCGCAAACCGATCGTCAGGCATTCGTCCAAGCCATCGTCGACGCGGCCGCGAAGAACAAGGACGTCGTCACCGCGACGGCCTCGGTCAACACCGTGTCCGAGTGGAAGTACTTCGCGTCGTCGGAAGGCTCGTACATCGAGCAGGAGATCATGACGACGACGCCGTCGTACAACGTGTCGGCGCGCAAGAACGACGTCACGCGGTCGCGCACGCACCAGGGCCCTCCGGGCACGGGCGGCTGGGAGATCGCGCTGAATTCGCCGCTCCTCGCCGACGCCGAGCGGTTTGCCGACGAGGCGGCGGAGTTCTGCACGGCGACGCCCATCGCGGCGGGACTGAAGGATCTGATCCTCACGCCCGCCCACGCGATGCTCACGATCCACGAAGTCGTCGCGCACGCGACCGAGATCGATCGCATCATGGGCTACGAGGCCAACTACGCCGGGACGAGCTTCGTGAAGATCTCGGACATCGGCAAGCTCAAGTACGGCTCGAAGCTCTTCAACGTCACGGCCGACAAGACGCGCCTGAACGGCATGGCGACGATCGGCTACGACGACGACGGCGTGAAGACGACGGAATTCCCGATCGTCCGCGAGGGGATTCTCGTCGGCCTCTCGACGAATCGCGAGATGGCGCGGTACATGCCGGGCGACAAAGCCAGCCGCGGCTGCACCCAAGCTGGGAACTGGTCGCAGTATCCGTTCCTGCGCATGCCGAACGTGCACGTCGAGCCGGGCCCCGCGGGATCGCCGACGCCCGAGCAGATCATCGCTGACACGAAGGACGGCGTGATGATCGACGGCCGCGGCAGTTACTCGATCGACCAGCAGCGCTACAACGGCCAGTTCGGCGGCAACGCGTTCTGGGAGATCAAGAACGGCAAAAAGACGCGCATGGTGACCAACGTCACCTACAACGCGATCACGACGGACTTCTGGGGCAACCTCGACGCGATCTCCGGCAAGGAGTCGTGGCAGATGTACGGCACCGGCGGCGACGCCAAGGGCCAGCCCACGCAGACGCAGAACATCTCGCACGGATCGCCATGGCTGCGGATCAAGAAGATCATGGTCGGGGGCGCGTTCGCGTAAGAGCGGGCGACAGGCCCCAGGCCCCAGGCACTGGGCACTAGCGTGTCGGTCCTCCTGGTGATGGTCGGCATTGCGGCCGCGCTCGTTCCGGCGCGTCGTGCCGCGCGGACGGATCCGATTCGCACTCTGCGGGCTTCCTGAGCTCAGCGTTTTCACGCTACCACTTCGGCAGCGGAGGGTAGAACTTCATGCTGACTCCCATCGAGAGGTAGTTCATCGGTTCCTCGAGACGCTGAATGCGCTCGAAGCGGAAGCTGCCGTCCATGGACCAGCGGCGGCTGTGGATGATTTCCGCCGCGACGCCTGCGCTCAAGACACCAGCTGGCCCCGTCGCGGTGAATGTGTCTTCGCGGGCTGCCGGCACTTTGAGATAGCCGACACCGTAGCCTGCTCTCACCGACACGCGGCTGGTGAGCCAACGCGAGTACGACAGAGTAATGGCGTTCACTGTGGTTACTGTGTCTTCGGCCGGCGTGAGCGCCGTGAACTCGAATTCGAGCGCCTGCCGCTTGCCCAGGAACGTGCCGACGACGGCATCGACGTCGAACCCTGCTCCCGGCGAGGACTCGCAGGTCGTGCAATGGCTGCCGGCGGTGTTGAACGCGCCGATGCCGAACGACACTCCGAAGATGGCCCGGCCGTTCCGGTCGCCTTCGTGCACGGGCGCACGAGCCGGCGACGCTGGCGTCCCCTGCTGGGGCGGCTGCGGCGCCGGTGCGGACTGTGCCAGCGCCGGCACGGGGGCGAACGAGACGAGCGTAAAGGCGGCTACGAATGCGGTGCCAACGAGTGGTGTGCGTTTTGTCATAGGCTCAGCGTAAAAGCTCGGTCCCCACGCTGTCGTGACCGGCGACTGAGAAAACCCTGAAGTTACGCTGAACGTGGGTACTGCCGCCGACCGACAGCTTCGGTTTCCAGCTGGAGGCGTCCGGGTGCACAATCAGGGTTCGGCATCCATGTCCAAGGCTCCCGTCGCGGCGATCGTCGCTGGTCTTGTCGGCGTGACGGTGCTGGTGCGCGCGCAGGAACCTCAGCAGCCAGTGTTCCGAGGCCGGATTGAGACGGTCGCGGTGCCCGTCACGGTCTTCGATCCGGAAGACTCGCTCGTCACCAATCTGACCCGCGACGACTTCACCGTCCTCGACAACGGCAAGAAGCAGCAGATCACGACGTTTTCGAGCGGTCTTCAGCCGATTCGCGCCGTCGCGCTCGTGGACATCAGCGCGAGCATGATGCCGGTGATCGACCTGGCCATGTCGGGGGCCGAGCAGTTCGTCGATCGGCTCCGGCCTGACGATCGCGCGCGCGTGGGGATCTTCAGCACGCAGACGTGGATGAGCCCGGAGTTCACCGCCGATCGGGACGCGTTGCTCTCCTGGCTGCATCGGGATCTGCCGTTCAACAACCCGACGCGGTTGCTCGACGCGATCAACGACTCGGTGACGGCGCTGCTGCCCGAAACCGGCCGTCGCGTGGTCGTCGTGTTCACCGACGGATGCGACACGGCCAGCCAGATGGAGTGGGGCCCGCTCCTCAACCGCATTCGAGCGGAAGATGTGATGGTCTACACCGTGATGTTCCAGCCGCACCTGGAAGTGCAGCCGCCACCGCAGCACGCCATTACGTTCGGGATGAACATGCCGACGACGGTGACGACCGTGCGGAACTCGCCTTCGATGGGTGGCGCGCCGTGCGTGCTGCACCATTTCCTCGAGCTCAAGAGCGGGTCACCGATCGGCGATTTCAAGAAAGTCGACGATCCGCGCTGGGTGCGCGGCGCCGGGCTCGTCGATCAGCTGGCGTCCGAGACGGGCGGCGGCCGCGTGTGGCTCACGCCGATGGCTGAGGCCAACCGGCTGTTCACGAAGATCCTCGACGAACTGCACTACCTGTACCTGCTCGGCTTCACGCCGCAGACGCCCGACGGCAAGGTGCACGACCTGACGGTGAAGGTGAACGATTCGAAGCTGTTGATTCGCGCGCGGCAACACTACGTGGCGCCAACGGCGGCCAAGTAGTAGATCAGGCACTAGGCGGAAGAAACCCGGAGGCACTGGGCACTAGCGAGTGCACGCTGACAATGCTAGTGCCTGGTGCCTTTGTGTTCTTCTGCCTGGTGCCTGCCCATTGACAACTAGAGTTCATACAAATATAGTTCCACGAATGCTAGCGCCCGATGCCGAGCTGAACGGTCCCGCGCTGCACATCCTGTTGGCGCTTGGGACCGACGCGAAGCACGGCTACGCCATCATGCGCGACATCGCTGACCAGAGCGGTGGGCGCATTCGCATCCTGCCTGGCACGCTGTACAGCACCATCAAGCGATTGGTCGCCGCGGATCTCATCGAGGAATGCGAGGCGCCCCGCGGGGCGGAGTCCGATGACACGCGGCGGCGGTACTACCGCGTGACCAGGACCGGACGGGCGGCCGCGTCCGCGGAAGTCGACAGGCTGACGCTTCTCGTCAGGCTCGGGCGGGCGTTCAGGCGGGCGTGATGATCGCGAGCCAACGCAGAAGGACGCAGCGGTGAACGGCTGGACATCGCGGGCCGCGCTCGGTGCCTACCGTCGTCTCGTCCGCCGATATCCGCTCGCCTTCCGCCTCCGCTACGAGGACGAGATGGTCGCCGCGCTGGCAACGTTGCTGGCAGCCGAGCGACGCCGACGGGGCCGACTGGCGGCCGCCGTGTTGTGGCTGCGCGCGATTGGGGATGCCGCCGCGACCGCGCGCTCGCAACGCCGGTCGGAAGCGCCGCGGTCGGAACGGGTGAGCGCCGTGCTTCAGAATCTCAGGTACGCATGGCGCGCGCTCCGACGCCAGCCGGCGTTCGGCAGCGTCGCCATTCTCACCCTCGCCCTCGGCATCGGGGCGACGACGGCCGTCTTCACGGTTGTGTACGGTGTGCTCTTGCGGCCGTTGCCGTATCGCGATCCAAGTCGTTTGGTCATGCTGCTGTACGGGCATCAGGGCGTCGTGTCGCCGTGGTTCTCTCCGCCGAACTTTCGGGCCTACGCGGCTCAGAACGACGCCTTCTCAGCCACGGCCGCGCTGGCACCCATCACCGTCAACATGACGAGTCTCGGGGAGCCGGAACGGTTGCAAGGCGCGCGTGTCACCTCGAACTACTTCGACGTGCTCGGCATCGGGGTGACGCACGGCCGGGCGTTTGCGGAGTCCGACAATCAGAGCGATGGCAATCGGATCGTGCTCAGCGACGGACTCTGGCGCCGTCGATTCGGTGGCCGCCCGGACGTCATCAACTCGACGACGACGTTTGACGGCCACCTCGTCACCATCGTCGGTGTCGCCTCGGCGGATCTGGATTTCCCGTCCACCGCCGAGTTCTGGCAGCCACTGATCTTTACTCCGCGCGAGATGTCGTCAGAGTCGCGGGGCGCGCAATGGGTGCGGGTGCTGGCGCGGTTGAAGACCGCTGTGTCGCCACAAGAAGCCACGACCGCCATGCAAACGGTCGGCCGCAGCCTCGCGCGTGACTTCCCTCAATCCGAGAAGGACGTCACGCTCCAGGCCATTCCGTTGCATGAACGGATCGTTGGGGACATCCGGCCGACGTTGGTCGCGCTTCTCGGAGCCGTGACGCTCGTGTTGCTCATTGCGTGCGCGAACGTCGCGAGCCTCTTGCTTGCGCGTGCGCAGGCTCGCGCGCGAGAAGTGGCCGTGCGTATCGCACTGGGGGCAACTCGTCGCCAGCTAATCGCGCAGTTACTGACCGAGAGCCTCGTGTTGGGGCTGCTTGGCGCGGCCGCCGGTGTCGGTGTTGCCGTCGTGCTCGTCCGCGCGCTCGTGCTGCTCGGACCGGCATCGATTCCGCGTCTGGCGACGCTGACGGTGGACGTGAACGTGCTCGCTTTTGCGCTTGGTGCCGGCATCGCGACCAGCATCGCGTTCGGCTTGACGCCCGCCTTGTCCGTGTCCGGACCATTGGCTCAGCGCTCTTCCGCGCTGAACAGCCGTGGCGCCGTTGGCAAGAGCACGACGGGCGCGCGGCGACTGCTGGTGGTCGTGGAGCTCGCGTTTGCCGCCATGCTGTTGGTCAGCGCGGGCTTGCTCATTCGCAGCTATCTGCAGCTGCAGCGCGTGGAGCCTGGATTCGTTCCTGAAGGTGTCGCGACGTTCGGTCTCTCGCTGCCGGCTGCGAAGTATCCGGCGGCCGCGAACCTGGACGCGTTCGCGTCGGCGCTCCTCTCGCGGCTGAAAGCGGAACCCGGAGTGGAATCCGCGGCGGTCGCATTCGGCCTGCCGTTCACGAGCGATCTCAATGTCATCACCGGGTTCCGTCGCGAAGACCAGCCCGAGCCAGACTCGGCGTCGATGCCGTCCGCGTCCCTGCGGATCGTGAGCGCGGACTACTTCAGAACCATGAGGATTCCGATCCGCTCGGGACGTCTCTTCGACAGGCATGACACCGCGACCGCGCCTGAGGTCGCCCTGATCAATGAACGAGCGGCACAGCGGTTCTTCGCAGGCCTCAATCCCATCGGACAGCAGATACGAGTCAGCGCCCGGCTTGCGCGCGTGGCGCGCCACGGGCCCAAGACGGTTGTCGGCGTCGTCGGCGACGTCAAGTACGACGGCCTTGACGAAGAAACACCTGCCGAAATCTACCTGCCGTACGACCAACATCAGGTGGATGCGTTTACCGTAGCGGTGCGCGCCACGGCGGATCCGCTCGCCATCGTTCCCTCGCTGCGGCACGACGTCGCAGAGCTCGATCCGTTGTTGCCGCTGGCCAACATCAAGTCGCTGGCTTCACTTGTCGACGCATCGATCGTGGGACGTCGATTCACGATGGTCGTGCTTCTGGCGTTTGCGGTCGTTGCTGCCGCGCTTTCCGCCAGTGGCGTGTACAGCGTGCTCGCGTACCTGGTCAGCCAGCGGACGAAGGAAATTGGCGTGCGGCTGGCGATCGGTGCATCGCCGTCCGGTGTGGTCTGGCTCTTCGTCCGCGAAGGGATGGTGCTGACGGCGGTTGGGCTGACTGCAGGACTGGCCGGCGCGCTGGCACTGGGCCGATGGATTCAGGCGCTCCTCTTCGGCGTGATGCCGGGCGACGCGACGACGTTCGCTGGCGTCGCGTGCGCATTGACGGTCGCGGCCGTCCTTCCGACATACGTGTCCGCGCGACGAGCGGCGCGTGTCGACCCCACCGCCGCGTTGAGGGCCGACTAGGTCATCACGTAGACAACGACATTGACCGCGAACTTCGTGTTGTCCTCGCGGAAGAACCGTTTGTTGCGCCAGTCGTAGTCCCACTCGCAGCCGTAGTCTTTGCTCGAATACAGCACGCCGAGGCGGCCCTTGCGCTCGACGCCGCGCAGGTACTCGTGCACGAGGTCATCGCCCCAGCCGTTCAGCTCGTGCGTTGTCTGCGGCGGGCCGTCGGGGAACTGGAAGAACGATCGATAGATCGCGTGGGTCATCGGCAGCTTTGCGAGCGTGTCCGGGCCGGGAAACGCACGCCGCATTTCCTCCTCGAACGACTTCGCGTAGAGACCGTTGACGTCGTGGTTGCAGTCGTCGGAGAAGAGCAGGCCGCCGTTCTCGACGAAGCGCACGAGGTTCGCGCGCTGCTTCTCGGAAAAGCGCACGAGCTTGTGGCCCGTCATGAAGAGAAACGGGAACGCGAGAAGGTCTTCGGAGTCGGCGCCGATCACGACCTCCTCGCCATAGACCGGAATGTCCGTGTATTCGACCACCGAGTTGAGGACGTTGGCGGCGACCTTCGGGTTGTAGTCCCAGTCGCCCGAGTCGTAGCGAAGACGCGCGAAGACGAACTCCGAGCCCTTCGGGCCCGTTGGTTTCGGAGGCGCCGGACGCGGGGACGGCGTGAGCGCCTGGGTCTGCAGGCCGCTGGCTGACGCGACGCGGCCGGCCGCCAGCGCACCCAGGGAGAGACCCGCGAGCCGCAGAAAGTCACGGCGATGTGGCCCAGCCATTGAAGCAAGCCTATCAGACGGCCGTTCGGGCCATGGTCAGCACGCGACACCCACGCCGAGGACGGCCTAGTCGACGTCGACCGAAACCGATGCGGGAAACGCCGCGCGAACCTCTGCGGTCACCTGTCGAGCCGACACGCGGAGCTCGCGCAGCCGCGGCAGCCCCGCCAGCTTGACGATGCCCGCGTTCGTCAACCGATGGCAGGCGTCGAACGTGATTCGCTCGAGCGAGTCCATCGTGGACAGGATCTCCGGCGTCCGGTCGGTGATCGTCGTGTAGCTGTTGAAGTAGTAGCTGAGCTTCGACAGGCCGCCGAGATGTTCGGTGGCGGCGTCCGTCGTGTCACGGCAGTACATCAGCACCAGCGACTCGAGGTCCCTGCACTGCGCGATGTGACGGTAGCCGGCATCGGGGATGTCCATCGGCATCAGCTCCCGCAACGCCGGAAATCGCGGCAGGACCGCAATCGCGGCGTCGCTGACGTTCAGACAGCTCACGGCGAGTCCGCGAAGCGCCGGCAGGTTCGCGAGCGCTGCGAAGCCGCGGTCGCGGAGGTTGTGGCACCGCCGGCCCCAGATGTACTCGATCGACCGCGAACGGCTGAGCGCGACGAAACCGTCGTCGCCGGCCGCCGTGTCCTGCGCGCCCAGGAACTGCAGCCGTGGCATTGCAGCGATGAGCGGCATCCAGTCGTCTTTGGCGTCTACCGCCAGCCAGCCGAGGTGCGGCAGCGAGACGAGCGGCTCGAGCGCGGCCGCGGTAATTGCGAGCTCGCTGGCGTCCAGATTCAGGCCGAAGAGGCCGTCGAGGCCGCGCAGATGTTGCATGCCTCGATCGGTGAACGGGCCGCGCAATAGCAGTTTGTTCGGACTCGTGTCGTAGCTGAGGAGCGCCATCTCGACCTCGCCGCCCTGCCATGACTTGAACACTGGCAGGTCGTGGAGCATCGCGAGCCCTTCATCGGTCACGCCATGCCCGCTCTCGAAGCGGCGAAGGTTGGCGTTGCCGGCGAGCGCGCGAATCGCGGCGTCGCCGATAGGCGTGCCCATGACATTCACGTGCGACAGCGCGTGGCAGAACGCGAGGACGGGCATTCCGGCGTCAGTGACCCTCGTCATCGCCAGCGACAGCGATTCGAGCTGGGGCAGCTCACGCACGACCGTCAGGCCGTGGTCAGTGATGCTCGTGCTGCTCAGGTCGAGGCGACGCAAGCTGGGTGCCCCCGCCAGGCTCGCCAGGCCTGTATCGGTGACGCCATGCGAGCCGGACAGATTGAGCGACGTCAGGGTCGCGATGCGCGCGACGTCGCGCAGCATGTCATCGGTCATCGATCCCTCGGCGTCAAGTGACGCGGCCGGTGTCGACGCAAGCTCCCGCAGGACCGCCTGCCAGTCCCGCAGGCGCACGCCCTTGCTCAGGCGGTCGGCCGCCGACCGCACGCGCACAGGTTTTGTCGTGAGCGTCACGCCGGCGGGCGTCGCGGACAGGAACGCCGCGAGCGACGCCCAGTCCTCGAAGCCGTGCTCGCGCGCGATCAAATATCTGGCGTCCTCGATTGTGATCGGCACGTCGTCGCCGGGAGTGTTCGGGTGCTTGCCCAGATCGAGCTGCACGTACGTGCGCATGGCCTGCCATGGCCGGCGGTGCCAGGTGAAGTGGTACAGGCGCTCCATGGCCTCCGGTGTTCCGGTGACGTACGCGTCGAGGAGCGTCCGGGCCATCGCATCGTAGTCATCGAGCGTCTTCGCGGTGCCGGAATCGCCGGCCCGGGTCCTCAGCAACTTCGCGACCTCGAACATCGCGTTTCGCTCCGCACGGTCCGCGGCGGTCATGCCCTGAGGATCCTTGATGGCGGGATCGGCGCCGTGTTCGAGGAGCAGCAGCGCGACCTTGATCGCGGTCGCTTCGTCGTCTGGCGGCAGATACATGAGCAGCGTCTCGCCATCGTAGCCGCGCGCACGCACGGGTTTCTCCCTGAGCAGTTCGCGCAGGCGATCGACGTTGCCGGCGTAGCCGACTTCCCACGCGCTCTGGCTGTATCGGCTGAGCAGGTCGATCAGCCGTCTCGCTTGGCAGTGCATCGCGCCGCCGAGCGGCGTGTTGCCGTACGGACGGCCGATCGGGTCCACGTCAGCGCCTCGCGCGATGAGCAATTCCGCGACGTCCACGCTGTCCTTGTACGCTGCTTGATGCAGCGCGCGCTCGCCGTCGCGGCTCTCGATGTCCGGCGACGTGCCGAGATCGAGGAGCAGCTGCGCTGACTCGCGTCGGTTGTACTCCGCGCACGCGAACAGAGGTTCCGGCGCGCTCACAAACTCAGGATGTGCGGCGATGTACGCGCGGACGGCATCAAGATCCGATCGGAGACAGGCGGCGACGAGCGACTGGAGCGGCGTCAGCACGAGCGGCGAGTGAGCCGCGCCGTACCGTGCGAGCACGTCGGCGACGTTCATATGGCCCCGATAGATCGCCTCGTCGTACAACGAGCGCTGCCGATTGCGGCGGCCGGGCCCCGGCGCGGCGTTCGGATTCGCGTGGTGCGCGAGGCACCACTCGGCCAGCTCGACATCGTCGTGCTCGACCGCGATGTCCAGATACCAGCGGGCGCCCGACCCGTAGCCGCCCTCATTGAGCATCATCCACTCGGGGTCCTCCCAGTCCTTCGCACGTCCGATCCGGAGGCAGTGCGCGTAGATCGTTTGAAGGAACCACAGCGCGCGGCCGTTGAAGTGGATGTTGTAGCCAACCTGCATGTCGTAAGGCTCGGCGCCGCGGTCGAGCAGCAGGCCGACGAGCGCATCGCGCCGAGGATGCCCGGGGCGGCCCTCTTCGCCCTCGCCGATGACGCCGACGAGCGGCGTGTACTGGCTGCTCCCGGCCATGAAGTACGCGTTGGGATTCGCGCCGTGATCGAGCAGGGCCGTGGCAATCGCGACGGCGTTGTCGGCGACGCTCTTCAACGGTAGCCGCGTGAAGCAGAGATACGACAGCGGCTCCCAGCCCTTCGCGCCCCAGTCACGTTTGACGAGGTCGTTCTCGCCGCCCGCATCGGTCCGCTCCGTGTCCGGATCGCCGTTGCGGCGAGTCGCCCAGCCAGGATCGTCTGCCAGCGCGCGCGTGACCGCCCCGAGATCGCCGCAGACGACGGCTGTGTAGAAGTTGGCGCGGGCAATCGCGGGGTCGCGCTCGAGCAGCCGCATCGCGGTGTGCGCGGCACGCACGTGATCGGTCCCGCCGCGCACGTGATGATCCGGACACGCGTTGTCGAGGAAGCGCGTCACCGCGTCCGCCGCGGCGCGAGTGGCAGGGACGCGCAACTCCAGCCGTTGTTTCAGATCCGCCCATCCGGAGAAACCGAATTCGCGCGCCAGCGCCAGCTGCACGGTGCGCAGCGTCGGAGGGGACGCGGCGCCCGCTAGCGCACGCTCGAAGCGTCCGCGCGCGTCCGGATCGCTGGCGTGAAGCGCCTTCAACCAGCGCTTCGCTTCCTTCTTCAAACCGTCGAGAGTGAGATCGGGCGAGAGACGTCGAGGCATGACCTTCCTCCCAAAATGCCCGAGGTCCGCTGATCGTCAGGCTGGAAGAAGGTTCGAACGGTCGTGCTGCGAACCAGACTGGGTGGGAAATCCCTTGCCGCGGACAGGAGGCGCCCCAGCGCGCGCTGGACTGATTGTCCGCGGGAACGGCCCGTCAGGTCAACGGTCGCCGTGCGCGCCGCTCGAGTAGGTGCGGGTCTCGCCGCGCCACACGCGATAGATCCGCACGAGGTACACGGCCACGATTGCCATGCCCGTCAGATAGATCGCGAGCGCGGTTCTGAGGCTGCCCTCGGGTGACGAGGCGTTGTAGATGTCGAGACCCGCGTGCGCGCTGCCAGGCAGCGCGGGGAGCAGCGTCGGATAGAGGCCCGCCGCCGCGGATCCGAGAATCGAGGCGATGATCGCGGCGCTCGACGCGAAGGCTTTGGCGTCGTCGCGTCCGCCAAACCGGATCGCGCCGGCGAATGCCGCGAGGCCCGCGATCGGCACGAGGAGCAGGACCGGCATCGCCGTGAAGTTGCGGACGAAGTCGGGCCGCACGGCAAAGCTCGCCGCGACGAACGAAACGATCACGCCGAGCGTCGTCCACGCGAGCACACGCTGCCACCGACGCGATCGGGATTGGAGATCGCCCGTCGTCTTGACGGCCAGCCAGCCCGCGCCATGCATCGCGAGCGTCACGACACCGAGGACGCCCCCCAGCACCGCGAACGGATTCAGCATCAGCGCGAACGATCCCTGGAAGCGACCATCGGCGTCGAGCGGCACACCGCGCAGGACGTTGCCAATCGCGACGCCGAACAGCAGCGCGAGCAGGAGCGACGAGCCCGCGAACACGACGTCCCAGGCCTGCAGCCAGAGGTGGTTGTCGAGCTGATGCCGGAACTCGAGCGCGAGCCCGCGCAGGATCAGCAGCCAGAGCACCAGCATCAACGCCAGGTAGAACCCGCTGAAGCTGGCCGCGTAGAGCGTCGGAAACGCCGCGACCATCGCGCCGCCTGCGGCCAGCAGCCAGACCTCGTTGCCGTTCCAGACCGGACCGATCGTGTCGATGAGGCGCGTGCGCTCGTCCGCCGTGCGGCCGACGAGAAAATGCAGCATGCCGACGCCGAGATCGAAGCCGTCGAGGATGGCGTAGCCGATGAGCATCAGGCCCAGCACGAGGAACCACAGGGTGTGGATCATGCCCCCGCCTTCGCCTGCGGCTTTGGCGCGGCAGGTTGCGCGTGCCGGCTGGCGGCAGGGCCCTCATGCACGATGCGCATGAAGATCAGCACGTAGAGCGCGCCGATGAGCAGGTACAGCCCCATGAAGCCCATCAGCGTGAACACCGTCATGCCCCCGCTGACGTTCGTGGATGTCGCGTCGGCCGTTCGCACGAGCCCGTAGACGATCCACGGCTGGCGCCCCACCTCGGACACCGTCCAGCCGGCTTCGTTCGCGATATACGGGAACGGCATCGCGAGCATCAGCGCCCAGAGCAGCGCGTTCGTCGTGTAGAGCCTGCGGCGCCACAACGCGAGCGCTGACAGCGCCAGCAGCGCGATGAAGATCGTCCCGAGCCCGACCATGATGTGGTACGCGTAGTACACGATCTCGACCGGCGGCTGATCGGCGAGCGGGATGTCGTTGAGCCCGGTGACCTTCGCGGACGTCGTGCCGTAGATCAGGAAGCTCAGCACGCCGGGAATCTCGATCGGATCGAGCAGGATCCCTTTCTCCGTGTCCGGCATCCCGATGATCGCGAGCGGCGCGTTGGGCCGCGTGTGGAAGAGTCCCTCCATCGCGGCGGTCTTGGCCGGCTGCGATCGCGCGATCTGCTCGCCGTTGAACGACCCGCTCGGAAACAAGGAAAACAGCGCGAACACCAGCCCCGAGACGACGCCGACGCGCACGCACAGCCGCCCGAACGCCTCGTCGCGCTTCATCAGGAGGTAGTACGCGCCGACGCCCGCCATCACCATCGAGCCGGTGACGAGGGCGCCCGAGATCACGTGCGGGTACTGCCAGCGTAGATAGGGATTGGTGAGCAGCGCCCACAGGCTCGTGAGCTCCGCGCGGCCGTTCGCGATCTGGTAGCCGACCGGATGCTGCATCCACGCGTCGGTCGCAACGATGAAGAAGCCGGAGAGGATGGCGCCGAAACCGACCATGACCGACGACAGCCAGTGAAACACGGGCCGCACGCGGCCCTCGCCGAACAGGAACACCCCGAGGAACGACGACTCCGCGAAGAACGCGAAGACGCCTTCCATGAACAACGTCTGGCCGACGACCGGGCCCGCGAACTGCGAGAAACGCGCCCAGTTCGTGCCGAACTGAAACTCCATGGGGATGCCGGTGACGACCCCGGCCGCAAACGTGATCGCGAAGATGCGCGCCCAGAATCTCGCGGCGTCGCCGTACTCTTCGCGGCCGCCGAAATGCTGGATGGTCTTGAGGACCGCGATCAATACGCCCAGCCCCATCGTGAGAATGGGGAACAGATAGTGGAACATGATCGTGAACGCGAACTGCATCCGCGCCGCGATCAGGGCGTTCTGCATCAGCCGATCCGTGCAGATTGTAGAACAGCGACGACTCAGGTCCCTTGATGCTCGTGTTGTCGTCCGGCCGCACCGGTGTGGGTGTCGGGAGGCGTCACTGAGAGGATCCGCGTGCCCATCCCTGGCCAATACGTAACTGCAGTTGGGCTGATTTCGCGCACTTCGCGGCGAGCGCCGGCAAGTCGTGCCAGATATACCAGCTGTAGTGCAGCCGGCCGTCCTCGTCGCGCAACCGCTCGGCGCCGAGCTTCTCGAAGAATGCGCACGACGGATTCCGTGGATCCGCGTACACGCACAGCGTCGACACGCCTCGCGCGAGCAACCGCTGCGTGACTTGACCGAGGAGCCGGCGTCCGAAGCCCAGGCGTTGATACTCGCGCAGCAGGAAGATCTTGTTGAGCTCGGCGGATGAGCCGGTCTGGGTGGCCTTGGCGAAGCCGACGAGCTCGCCTTGCGCTGTCGTCAGCGCGAAGCAAAACCAGCTGCCGTCCGCCTTGGCGAACGCTTCGCGCCACTGCTGCTCGCGAAACTCGACGCACGGCCCCCGTGCGCCCAGCCGGCCGTACGCGTCGTTCCAGGACCTCACATGGACGCGCGCAATCACCGGGATGTGGGCCGACGTCGCCTCCTCAATAATGAACGTCTCCGCCTGCTCGCCCCGGGTATTGAGCAGTTTGACGTTCCGCCGCCGCGAGGGGCGGCCAAATGCCGCCACGGTCCGTACTGCACGAAAAACCAGCGCTTTCACGAAAAGAGACCTCCGTTGCACACGCGGCCCGGGGGGAGCTCGACGCTGGGGGGAGGATCTGATCGTACAAACGGGAGCGTGTCGGATGCAAATGAGGCCGGGCGCCGCTACAATGCGCGCATGGTGGGGCGGATCGGCTGCCTGCCGGCGATCGTTGTCCTTGCGGCCGCGGCGACGCAGGCCCGGCCCGCGACGACGCAAACGCCGGCGACGGAATCGCGCGCCCCGGTGCGCTGGGGGGCCAGCGTCGGCGATCCGGCGCGCGCGCTGCGGCCCGGCGATCGGATCAACGTCCAGCTCACTGCCGAGCTGGATCCCGGCTGGCACATCTACTCGCTCACGCCCGTGCCGCAAGGGCCGGCGCCCACGATCGTTGGTCTCTCCGCCGGCCAGCCGCTCGCGCTCGCGGGCGACATCACCGAGCCGCTGCCACAGACAAAATACGATCCGACCTTCGATCGTGACACATCGTACTTTGAGGATGCGGTGACGTTCGTCCTGCCCGTGAAAATTGACGCCGCGGCCAAGCCCGGCCCGCAATCCGCCAGCATTGTCGTCAGCTATCAGGTCTGCGATAGCCACATCTGTCTGCCGCCGGCGCGCGTCACCGTCTCGGTGCCCCTCACGATCAAGGGCGCGTGAGCGCCTGGCGCGCCCGCCGCGCGCCCCCGGATCTCACGGCCTGCCGCTTCCGCGGTGCACCGCCAGGTACCCTTGGCGTGCGCGCACCGTCAGCTTGCGGTCTTTGCCCTCCACCTGCACGGTGATCTTTCGCCAGGCGCCGTCGCCCAGGTCGCGCTTCGGCGAGTAGCCAAGCACGTACTGATGGCTCAGGTCGGCGACGATGTTGGCGAAATGCTCCTGCAGACTGCTCATCCGTGAGGAAAAGTAGGCGGCGCCGCCGGTCTCCGCGGCGAGCTTGCCCAACGCCGCGCGCAGCGCCTCGTCGTGGTCCGCCCGGCCCTGAGCGATGAAGTACAGCACGACGTCGTTCGACTGCAGGGCCGACCGCACCCCATCGAGCGTGGCCAGGCTCGCGTCGTCGTCGCCGTCGGTGAAGACGACCATCGCGCGCGGACTGGACTGCGGCTTGAGGAGCTCGACGCCGCGGATCATCGAATCGTACAGCGCCGTGGCACCGGCCGGGTGCAGCTGCTCGAGCGCCGCTTGCCGAGCCGCCGCGTCAGCGCTCGCGGGCGCCAGCACGAACAGCGAGTTGCTGAAGCCAGTCAACGTGACGCGGTCAGCCGGGCGAAGCGACGTGAGAAACTGCGCGGTCGCGCTCTTGAGCTCGCCAATCGCCGGGTTCATGCTGCCGCTGATGTCGAGCGCGAGCAGCAGGCTCCCCGCCGCATTCTCTGAGAGGAACGACGTGACGTCCTGCGGGACGCCGTCTTCGAACACCTTGAATTGTGGCTGCTGCAGCCCCTCCACGAACCTCCCGTGATCGTCGGTCACGTGCACGGAGACGAGGATGACGTCGACCGAGACCGACTGCGCGAGGTTGAGGCCTTTGGTGCGTACGGTCTCGGTCAGAGGATCGCCGCTCGGAAACGTTGCACGGACGCGCACCGTTCGACTTCCGGTGCGGCTGCCGGCATCAAAGGGACATTTGAACGGGCGCGACGTGACCCGGCAGATCAGTTGTCCGTCGACGACGAACGTGACGTCCACGACGTGGACCGTCGCGGGCGAGACGTCCGCGACCAGTTCCGTCGGCCCGAGCAGGTACATGTCGGCGGTCGGCTGGACGATGGTGAGCACCGGGGCCTGCGCGAGCGCGGCTGGAGCCGAGTCGCCTCCGAGACAGAGCAGGGCAAGCACGCAGGGGAGGAGCGTCCTCATCGCTTGTCCTGTGCGGGAGTGCTCCGCGGTGGTGAAAGAAGTCCCATCGAGACCAGGTGGAGCAACGCGTCTTCGACCTTGGCCGGCGGCACGCGATTCGGCCAGCCGGCGAGCGCTTCCCAGTTGTAGGGTCCGACCTGTTGCACGTGATTGATCCAGTCCGCCGTCATCAAGGGCAGCAGCAGCGTCGCCAGACGAGGCGGCAGCTTGATCGTCGCCAGGTCTTCACTGAGGCGAAGCAGGAGATCGACGTCGATCGCTCCTGCCTGAACACCGACGCGGCTACGCATGTCTTCCGGCCCCAGGCGTCCCACGGGCAGCCGGCACAGGCAGCCGTCGACCATCGATGCCGGCCATCCGAGGCTTCCTGAAAGACCGGCGCCGCCGCCGAGACGATAGATCTCTGTGGTGCGGAGTTCGCCCAAGGCGCGTGCTGGCTGCTTCTCGGCGGTCCAGAGGATCAGATTCGTGCGCCACTCGTCGACGCCGGCTTCACGCAGCCGGGATCGAAGCGTCGCGCGATCGGGGGGCGCCTGCGCGTATTGATTCGCGATGGCGCGACCTTTGGCCAGCGCGTCCAGGACCGCGGGGCCCTCGTCGTCGGCCTTCGGCGACGACGGATCGATCGTGATCGCTTGAACGATCGCGGCTTTGTCCTCGCCGGTGATTCGCGCTGGCGCCGCCGTGTCAATCGGCACCTGCGGCAGCCGGCTGTTCGAGAGCGGCACGTCGAGATTGAGGTACGAGCCGCGCACCGAGAGTCCGCTCGTCTTGCCGGGTTCGACCTCCGGTCGCTGCCAGGCGATCGCCGTCCACGGCCGGTGGTCTGCGGACGAGGCCGGCAGGAAGCTGTGCGCGCGCCAGGCCGTGGCCACCACCTGCGACGGTTGATCGGTCGGGGTCGCAGCGAGCGCGTAGAGCAGTGGCGTCATCGTCGCATCGGCGACGGCGTTGATCGCCCGCACGACGTCCGGCAGCTGTCGCGCGACGCGTTTCAGATCCTGCGACTTCTTGATCTTGAGGAGCTCGGCCGTCGCGTCTTTGAAGTCGCGCACGATCGGTTGCGGCTTGTCGTCGATTGGCGGCACGAGCGCCACGGCGGATTGCAGCCGCGTCATCTCGGTCGCGAGCGCCGTGAGCTCGTCGAGCGTGCTCACGCCGTGCTCGATTTGACGCCTCACGCGTTGCAGCGCGGCCAGATCCTGCAGCCGCGGCGCGTGCTGGCTCTGCCGAATCGCGGTGACCTGCTTCGTGACCGTGCCGGCGATGTCGATGATGTAGTCCTGTCCTTCCCAGGAGACCGTCGGCGAGTTTGGCGTCGGCGCGCCGGCGAGCGCCCTGACGACCGCCTCTTCGAGATCGGCGCTTTCGCCGGGCACGAACGCGGGAATGAACTGCTCGACGAACCATCCGCCGAGCCAGCCGGACGCCTCGTCCTGATTCTTGGCAGGTACGTCGGCAATCGACTTGAACAGCGCCGCGAGCCTGTCCGGCGGGAGCCGGTGGAGTCGATTGGCTTGCTCGAGGAGTCCGACCGCGGCCTGCCATCGCGTGACCGCCGGCACGGCGTCGCCGGATTGCGTCACGCGCAGCGCCGCCGCCGCCATCGTCGCGTACAGAGACGGATCGGCAACGCCCATGCGCTCGAGCGTGCCGGCGAGCGCCGGCAGCTCGCGCTGCGTTCTGAGCGCCAGCTCGACGTTGAGCGCGTCTTCACGCGGCGCGGACGCGAGCACGCGTTGCGCGAACCGAAGCAGTCTGTAGCGGTTGGCCGAGTCCTTCGGCGACTCGAAGATCCACTCGAGCAGCCACGCCGCATCCGCCGGCTGCTCCTTGATGTCGGGCAGCACGCGATCCGCTCGCGTGGGCCAGTCGCCGCCCTCCGCCGCGTGTTGGAGCAGCGATGGCCACCACACGGGGCCCGCCGCACCGCCGTTGACGTCGACGAGCGACAGCACGACGCCCGCGTCCAGCAGCGGCCGGTAGAACGGCCGATCGTTGATGTTCCACTCGGGCGAGGCGGGTGCGCGCTCGTACACGCGTCTCACGAAACGCGGCCGCGCCGCGGCCGCGAGGTGGTCGCCCATCACGAACGCGCGGTGGCTGGCGTCGAGGTGATCGACCAGGTCGTAGAAATATGCGAGCCGGCCATCGTCTTTTCCGAGAAGGTCGCGGACGAAGCGTTCGGCGTCGCCTGGCGCGCGGCCGACCAGCTCCTCCCACGCCGCGGCCGCGCCGGCGCCGCCGGGAACATCGACGATGCCGCCGTGGATGCGGAGGCTGCGGCCAAACGCCGCAAACGGTCCGGGATGATCTTCGCGGAGGTGCTTGACGAGCGCTACGTGGCCCGCCAGGAACTCGAGCGTCTCGTCGTCGAGCGCCATCAGTCCGACGTAGAGGAGCGAGGACTGCCGATCGCCAGTGATGTCGAGTATCGGCAGATGCTTCGGGTCGAAGATCTCCCTCTGCCAGAAATCAGGCAGCGGAAGCGGCAGATCGGTGTCCTGGAGCGTCAGCGGCACCGCGGTATTCGGGCTCGCATCCTTGATCAGCCGCTGGATGTCGATGCCGTTGGCCGTCATCCACTCGGCCCGCTCAGCGGCAGACTCGGAGGCCTCGATGGCGAGGGAGTAGACGTTCTTCTGCTCACGCAGCCGCAGCCCCATGAGGTCGCTGAGGCGCTCGACGAGCTCACGATCTTTCTTGGGCGTTGACGCCGCCGGCAGACGCAAGCCGTCCGGAGACGCGACACGTGCCGCCTGAAAATCGGCGAGCGTCGTGACGTAGCGCTCGATCAGATCCGTCGTGCGCGAGCCGGTGTTGTTGCCGTGAGCGAGACGCAGCAGATCGGACAAGGCGCCGGCGTCGAGCTGGGCGGGTGACGCGTCGAGGCCGACGAGGTGGCGTGCCGCCGACGCCGTACCCGGAAGACGCACGATCCCCCAGAGTGGTGGCTGAGTTCGCACCGGGCTCGGCGCGAGCGCCAGGGCAAGCGTCAGCGCGAGCACGAAGTGATGGCGAGGGGGGAGTATCACGGCCTTCGTGCTCGAACGGAAACAGTTGAGAGCGGGCCATGCTAACAGAAGCCGCGCGCGTCCGGGGCGTTACCGGGCCCACATGTTCAGGTAGGTATGGTGAGCGCGCGGCGCCCGGCGAGCGTCCCCAAGACTACGAGAGCGAGCACGGTGGTGACGTGACTCACGATTTGGTGCGCCGGATCGTCAATCGGACAGATGAGCTGTACGGTTGCGGCTCCGAACGCGGCCGCGGCGAGTGTTGCGAGGCCGGCGGCCCAACGCGTCTGGAGCGGTGCTGCGCGGCGAAGCATCGCGAGCAACACCCATCCGGACGCGATCGACAGCGCGACGATCTCAGCCACGCACGCCCAGTGATTGGGCAGCGCCGCCAGGCGCGCCCAGGCGTCGCCGCCCGCCGCGAGGCGGAGCGCGAGCGTGAACAGCCACGCGAGCGTGAGGGTCACCGCGGCGATTCGGAGGATGGGCGTCCGTTCCGCCCCAGGCACGCTGAGCGTCATCGCGCCGGCGGCCGCGACGAGCCCGGTTCCGAGCGTGAAGGCCGCCAGCCAGACGTACGGCGCGCTCTGGAGCACCAGCCGCAGGTCGGCGCGCGCGCCGATCGACGCGACGGCGATCGCGCCGAGCCCCGCCGCCAGCAGCAGCCATCGCAACGCGCGCGTCCGCACGGGCGGGAGCGGCGTCCAGGGGCCGCTCTCCTGCGCGAGCGTGACGATCAGATCCTCAGTTCTCACGACGAGTGCCTCGCAACAGGCGCCTGAGCGCCTGATAGCCGCGGTGCGCGGTGATCTTGACCGCGGACTCCGACATGCCGAGCCGGCCGGCGACCTCGCGCACCGATTCGTCACCGAGCTTCATGCGCGCGATCACCTCGCGCTGGCGCGGCGGGAGAGCCGCGAGCGCCGCGTGGATCGCTTCGACATCGATCGCGTCGCGCGCGTCCTCGTGCGACGTGCGCTCGGGCAGCGCGTCGGTCGCGATCTGGCGCGACTCGATGCGCCGCTCGCGGCGAATCACGTCGATCATCCGGCTCGACGCGATCGCGTAGAACCAGGGCGCGAACGGCCGGGCGGCGTCATACGTCTGTCGCGCACCGTGCACCGCCAGCAGCGTCTCCTGCACCACGTCGTCGATCCACGTCACGGCGCCCAGGCGCCGCCGCGCGAACTGACGCGTAAGGCTCGTCAGCAGCGCCAGCAGCGACGCATAGGCGGCTTGATCGCCCTGCTGCGCGTCCCGCATCCACGCCGCGGCTTGCCGTTCCTGGTCGGCCGTCACCGGAGCTCCGGCCTACGAAGCTACTACGGACGAAGCCGCGTGGCGGTTACGTGTAACCGCGCAGGCGGCGGGTCCGTAGTGCTCCGGGTGAAAGGAGTGCACGATGCGTATTCTACGTACGACCCTGACAGTCCTGATTGGAATCGTAGCAACGGCGGCGTTCACGGTCGCCGTCATGGCCGGTGGACCGCAGACGACTGTGCCATCCAAGCCCGTGATGACACACGACATGTCGTCGATGAAAGGCGACCTGGCGAAGCAGGCGCCAATGACGAAGGCGCAGAAAATCGCGAACGCGATGGAGGCCGCGCCGTCCGCCATTTCGGCGAAGGCAACCATCCTGGACTGGCCGAAGGAAGGCGAGCAGCCGCCGGTCCTGCGTGCCGGCACGAACGGCTGGACGTGCCTGCCTGATTTCCCCGAGAGCGATGGCAACGACCCGATGTGTCTCGACGCGACGTGGACGAAGTGGTTCGACGCGTATCTGGCGCACAAGGATGTGTCGATCTCGACCGTGGGCATCGCGTACATGATTGCCCCGGGCGGCGGGGACGCGAGCAACACGGATCCGTACGCAGTGAAGGCGACGCCCGACAACGAGTGGAGCCATCATCCGCCGCACGTAATGATTGCGGTCCCCGATCTCAAGTCCCTCGACGGTCTCTCGACCGATGCGAAGAACGGCGGGCCGTGGGTGATGTGGAAGGGCACGCCCTACGCGCACATCATGGCGCCGGTGACGAACGGAAAGATGGGCGGCAAGTAAGCCGCGCTCAACAAGCGGTCCCTGCCGCCCATTGCTGGGCGGCAGGGACCCAGGGACTTGAATCGCTACCGCGCGACGTGGTCAGGACTCTTCTCTTCGGTCGCCGACGAGATGTCCTCGGCGCCGGAGTCCTTCAACACGACCTTGGCGCGGCTGATCTGCTCCGACGTATCGCAGTGCACGGAGAGCAGGACGCCGCCATTCTTCACGCGCCCCTCGTAGCGCTTGGCCTCGTACTCAGGCAGGCCCAGCCCCGTGAGGGCGCCGAGCACCCCGCCGACCGCGCCGCCGGCGCCGAGGCCAGCCAGCGTTGCCATGATCGGCCCGGCCGCAATGAACGGCCCAAGACCGGGAATGGCGATCGCGCCAATCCCGGCGAGCAGGCCGAGCGTGCCGCCGATCGCGCCGCCAGCCACCGCGCCCGCCGTGGTGCCTTCGGGCGCCTTGGTGTGCTTCTCGTGGGCAAATTCCTTCGTGCTGGCGTCATGCGCCATCAGGACGGAGATACTGCTGCTTGCGAATCCCGCGCGGACGAGCGCATCAACGCCGCCTTCCGTCGCGAAGGCGTTGGGATAGATGCCAAAGACAGACGTACGTTTGTCGGCCATGAGTTCCTCCGAAATAATTGATGACGGGCTATTTGCTCGGCTTGATGGTCAGGTCGTTCGTGACCTTGCCTTCGCCGGCGATGGTGACCGCGATCTTCTCGACAGTCGCCTTCTCCTTGTCGGAGTTCACCGGGCCGCGCAGGGTGACCGAGCCGTCGCGCGTCACGACTTTGCAGTTGTGCGCGTTGGTCGACAGCGTCTTGTCCTTCACGATCGCCTGACGGATCTTCTGAGCGAGGGCCAGGTCGGCCTTCGATTGGGACTGCTGGTCGGCTGTCTGACCGCCCTGTTTGTTGACCTTGGTGTTGTCAGGGGGCGGTGCGGTCGCTTGTTGCGCGCCCAGGGCTGACGTGCTGGCGACGAGTGATGCGGCGAGTAGGGCAGAGAGCAAGTGCTTGTTCATGCCCTCACGAAGTGCAACATGCATACCGTCCCATTGCCTGAGGCAACGGCTCACCTTGAGCACAAGAGAACTGTACGTGGGCGATCGCGTGCTTACTCTCGGCACGCTCGCGGGATGCAACCGGTGAGGATCGAGGTCCCCGCCGTTCCTTCCGGGACCGGCAGGGACCTCGGGGGAGCTACTTCTTGCCCTTGCAGCACGAGCAGCAGCACTCCGGCATCGGGGCGCCACAGCAACAGCAGGTCTGAGGAGGAATGGGAACCGCCATGGTGAACTCCTTTTCGCTACTCATGGTGTACACCTTGCACCTGGGTGTAAGGTCAAGAGCGCGGTAGATTGACGTCATGCTGATCGGTGAGGTGGCCCGCCGGGCCGGTGTTCCCACCGGCACGATCCGATTCTACGAACGCCACGCGTTGATTGCGGCGGCTCCGCGCTCACGCGGCGGCTACCGGATGTACTCCGAGCGGACGGTGCAGGAAATCGGCTTCATCAAAACCGCCCAGGGCATCGGTTTTTCGCTCGACGAAATCCGCGAGATTCTCAAGCTCGGGCGCGGTGGACGGATGCCGTGCGCGCGCGTCGTGGCGGCCTGCCAGGTCCATCTCGCGGAAATCGATCGGCGCATGTCGGAGCTGCGCGCGTTCCGGCAGCGCTTCACGACCACGCTCAAGCTGGCGCAGGGCGAATGCGGGCTCACGCCGGAGGGATTCTGCAACGCGATCATCTCGGCGCGAGCTCGCTGACGCGGACCAGGCGTAAACTAGCGCCGTGAATGGTCGGCGCCTGATGCTGGGGGTAGTGAGCACCATTGCGCCAGCGATCCTCTGTGCGCAAGCCGACGTGCGCGTCACGTCAGCGACCATCGAGGTTGTTCGGAAGATCGTTCCGGCGGTGCTCGTGTCCGTGACGAACCAGTACACACGGCCGGTCGTCGCCATTCAACTCTCCGCGCCCCCCATCGACGCGGGATTTCGATTCTCCGATCATCGATCTGGTGCTGCCCCGGTTCCCAACGCGACGATTCTCGTCGGCGAAACGCGGACGCTCATCGTGCGCGTGCCGTCGCCATCATCGCGGGGCGTCGTGACGGCGGCATTGTTCGAGGACGGCCACGGCGAGGGATCGATGACGGTCGTCGCTGAACTGGCCAAAATGGGGCCTCCCGCGCCGTCGGCCACACCCAGGCCCGCCGTGACGTCTGATACGGCGGTCACGTCGATTGCGGCCACGTCCCGTGCCGGAACGGCGACGGACATCATGGTGCGGCTGACCAACCAGCGCGACACGCCGATCCGCGCCTGGCGCATCGATGAGTACGAGACCAAGCGACCTGGGCAGCCGACGGTACGCGGCGGTCAATCGTCATCCTTGTGCGACAGCGCGTCGCCGGGCCTCATTCGCGCGCGCGAGGTGCGCGAGATCTTCTGGAGTGGCGGCGAGAACTACCCGAGCGGCAGTCTGCCGACGCTCGCGGTGGCCTCGGTGCTGTGGGACGACGGCGCCGCTGAGGGATCGACCACGGCGGTCGAGGAATTGCAACGTCTCAGAGCGCGGAGTCATTGCCGCTGACCCTCGGCGCTTGTCGCCAGAGCGCTTCATGCGCGCCGTCGGCGCCCGTCACCTCGAGACAAACCAGCCCCACGCTGCCGGACAACCCGGGACGTCGATAGAGCCCTGCGCCTCGATCGGCGACCAGATCTGGCCCGTCATGCTGCCGTCCGCGCCCTTCACCGAGAACTGGCCGCGGCTCACGACGGGCGCGGGTGAGAACGTGTGGTTCGACACCGACCCGCACGTGACGCTGACGAGGACGTTGTTCTGGATCGTGAGCGTGATCGGGGTGCCAATTTCCCACCCGAAGCCCTTCCAGACACCGTTGAAGTCGAACGTCTCGGACGGGGCGTACGTGTACCCGCCGGGAATCCTGTGCTTCTGCCCGTCCGCGTTGGTGACAACCACGTCGACGGGGCCGGCGCCGTGCGCGGGCGCCCGAACAGAGAGCGCGGTGCTCGTTCGCACCGCGTTGGGGTTGTAGTCCTCGATCACGGCAGTCAGGTCACCGATGGTGACCGTCGCGGTCGGCTGAAATCCGGTACCGACAACGGTCACCATGTTGCCGCCGTCAAGAAATCCCGCAGCCGGCGTAATGCGCGTGACCACTGGCGGGTCGACGCCGACGTAGCTGAAGCCCTGCGGCAACCCGGCCGTGGCGCCAGACGGGTCGGTGACCGTGACGTCCACAGGGCCGCTGGTGTGTGCCGGCATGGTGACGTGGATCACCGTGGGATTCAGCACGACCGCCGTCGCGACGGCGCCATCGATCCGCACGACGTCGCCGTCAGCGAAGCCCGTCCCGACGACGCTCGACACCGACCCGAAGGTCGAGCCGGTGTCGGGAATCATCCTCGTCACCGACAGCGAGGTCGGCGAAGGGACGGTCGGCGGCGAGCCGCACGCGTTGACAACGACGAGGAGCGCCAGGCCGATGAACGTGACGAGCGGCTTGGACATGGGCTCACTTCGCGGCGTGGGCGTTCACGATCGAGCACAGGAAGTAGCCGTGAGTGTCGACTTCTCGTGCAACGCCGGCAGCAATCGCGGCGTCCACCGCGGCCTCCGACGTCATCGGAAGGCGCGCCGCGAAGGCCGCGGTCTGCGAGGAGTTCGCCGGCATGATGGCGAACACGTGCCAGAGCGCGTTGAACTCGCCATGGCCCGGGTCGGACGGGATCGAGTCGAGCACGTGATCATGGTAGTTGCGAGGGTCGCCGGCGGCGCCCGGGTGGTCACACGGGTTGCACAGCGGCAGCACCGAAGGCGGCCACAGCGCGTGATTCGCAGGATAGAACACGGCATAGAGGTCAGCCGCCGCGTGCTCCAGGGCATTAGGGTTCTGCGGCACCGAGATGTGGTTCATCGTCACGATGGTGCCGTTGTAATAGGCGTGCTCGTATTCGGGCTGTCCGCTGGCCGCCTGGAGCGCGACGTCTGAGGCGGCGGCAATCATAGGAGCCGATGATGGGCTGGATGGAGACGAGCTGTTCGCGCAGCCGACCACGAACACGGCTGCTGCGGCAGCGGAAACGACGAGCCAGGAACGATGAGACATTGGAGACTCCCTTGTGATGGTGGGATTCACCGAAGGCGATGAACGGTGTGGATGCCCCGCAGTTGTATCACCAACAACATCGCTGGACTAGCTACCTAACCGCGTGGGGTCGGTGCCCCTACTTCTCGGCGGCCCATGCTCCGGACCCGCAGCCGGGAACGTCAATCGTGCCCCTCGCTTGCCCCGTAGTGACAATCCGTCCGGACAGACTGCCGATTGGTCCGGTGAACGAGAACTCACCGTTGACGACCGCCGACGCCGAGACGGCGACTGGAGTCGACGAGCCGCAGGTAATGCTCATGAGCGCATCGTTTTTGATGGTGAACCGGAACTCCGGAGTTTCTGAGGTACCGAGGTACGCCGCCCAGGTACCGTTGAAGTCGAACGATTGCGGCAGCGCGAAGGCGTACTTGCCGCTCACCCGCGTCGTCGTCCCATCAGGGTTCGTGACCACGATGTCCACCGGTCCGGCGGCATGAGGCGTCGTGGACAGCACGGCAGCCGTGCTGTCGAGGAAGAACGTCTGCTGGGCGACTCCGTCAATCGACGCCACGAGGCCCTTCTGAAAACTCGTGCCGTTGAGCACAAGACGGGTGCCACCCTCCGTCGATCCGGCGGCAGGACTCACCGCGGTCACCGCCAGTGCGGGCGGAGGGACGTAGCGGAACCCACCGGTGAGGGTGCTGGTGCTGCCGTCCGGATTGGTGACGACCACGTCGACGGCGCCGGCCTCATGGGCCGGCGCACTCGCTGTCATGAATGAGCCGTTGAAGAACGTGCTTTTGGCCACGACTCCGCCGATCGTCAAGATCGTCTCGGGTTGGAAGGCGGCTCCCGTGATGTTGATCGACGTGGCGACACCGGCCGGGCCGGAACTCGGCTGAACCGCCGACAGCGTCAACACCGGCGATGGGCCCGCCGGTGGCGTGGGGTTCTTGTTGCAGCCAGAACTCTCTGCGATGAGAAGCGCTGTGAAGACCCACATCCACGCACGATTGGATGGATGACACGTTGGGGACCCCGATCGCGCAACGAATGATCCGGACACGATTGCCGTTATAGCGCCGCCGCCGTCGGCGGACCAGCCACGTAATCAGGTAGCAGCAGACCGGCGGAATCAGCCGCTCGCGCAGCCGCTGCGGTAAGATCGTCGCCACTCCATGAGACTGATCGCGGCCGCCTTGGCGGGCCTGATCCTGGCGAGTGCAGCACTCGCCCAACGTGGCATGCCGCCGCCGAGCCCGTCGTCGGGATCGGCTCGCGCGGCCGAGGCGCCGTCGGTTCCCCTGCCCGAGGGCACCGGATCGATCGCGGGACGACTCTTCGATCGAGAATCGAAGGCGCCGATTGCCGGCATCGCGATTGATATCGAGTACATCGGGCCCGTGCCGAATTCAGCCCGCTCGACGGGTCCATCTACGGGGCGTCCGAACTTCGAACGACACCTGACGACCGATTCGACCGGGCGCTTTCGCGTCGACCGTGTGGCCATCGGCCCGTACCTGGTCCGCCTCAACCTCGAAGGCTACGCCGAGCCCGGGGCGACGCTCGGCCCTCGATCTTTCACCAAGACTGTGCAGTTGACCTCCAAGGAGCCGACCGCAGATTTCGTGCTGCCGTTTTCACGTACTGGCTCAATTCGGGGCATGGCGCGAGATGGCAGCACACCTCTCGCGCATGTCGAGGTTCGCCTCTATCGTCGTATGTTCAACCGCGTGCTGTATTTCTCTGGCGCGAAAACGCAGGTCACGGACGACGCTGGATCGTATGGGTTTGAGGGACTGTCTCCCGGCGACTACATCGTGAGCGTGTACTGCAGGTCAAAGACGACGCTGAAGTCGGTCGCGCTGCTGTACCGATCGGCCGCGCAGGCAGGGCGCGGCAGCGAGGCGTTGCTGAATCGATTTCGTCAGACCAACGCTGCCGAGCCGGTGCCCGTTGTCAATCCGCAACTCGCGATCGTCGGCGAAGCCGACATCCTCACGACGGAGAACTCGACGTTGCGTCCCGCGGCTGCGTTGGCGCCCACCATGCACGACGGCGCCACCTGGGTCTATCGGACGACGTACTTTCCGGCAGCGACGTCATTTGCACAGGCGACGCACATCCAATTGAAAGCTGGAGAACACCGCACGGGCGTCGATATCACGATGACGCGTGAGCCGACGGTAACGTTGTCCGGTATGCTGGCCGGCCCGAAGGACGCGGCCTCATATGTCGGCGTCCGTCTTGTGCCCTCGGACGTCGGTCAGCTCGCTGAGCCCGACGGTGCAGAAGCCGCCGCCACGGTTTCCGATCCGGCGGGCAAGTTTGTATTTCGAGGCGTACCGGCCGGCCGCTACTCGGTGAAGGCGACCATCTCGTCGCTCGCGCCCGTCACGCTGCAACGTGAACTGCAGCGCGCCCAGCCGGGCGCTGGACGCGGACCAGTTGTGCCGCGCTTCGGACCCATTGGATCGTTTGCGTCTCAGACAGTGGTCGTCGGCCAAACAGACCTCGCGGGCGTCACGGTGCCGCTTCGAGCGCCGCTATCGGTGTCAGGCGCGATCGTGTTCGACGGTCCGGCAGTATCTGGATACTCAGCTACCGGGTCATTGACTGGGCGGATGCAAGTACTGCTCGTGCCCGCGTCGGGAATATCATCGTCCTTGCCGACGACTGTGACGTTCGATGGCGACCACTTCGTGTTGCGGCCTGTGGTCGCTGGCCGCTACATGCTCCAGCCGGGCTCATTCGATCGTTGGACGGTCGCCGCGGTGACACGGCACGGCCAGTCGGTGATGGATCGCCAGTTCGACGCCACCGATCAGGATCTTTCGGAATTCGAGATCGTCGTGACCACAAAGGGCGGACGCCTGGACGGCGATGTTCACGACGCCGCCGGCAAGGCGATGAGCGGCGCGAACGTCTTCGTGTTCCCCGCGGACTATCGCGGATGGCTCGCGAACGGCATGTCGATCAACGCCGGTCACCAGGGCCGGACGGCGTCGACCGGACGTCTCTCGATTGCTGGCCTGCCGCCCGGCGACTATCTCGCGGTGGCATTGAGCGACGAGGACGCCAGTTGGCCGGATCCAGAGTTTGTAACGGCGTTCGCGCGCAAGGCGACGCCGATTCGCATCGATTCAGGAAAAGTGAGCTCGATCAGCCTGACTCTGACGTCGAGTCGGTAGTCGATGCGCTCGTGGCATCGCCGGAGTCAGAAGTGCCGTCCGATGCTGATCCTTCCAGCCATACCACTCCTGACTGTGGCAGAGACCAGCGTTGATGGTTCCAACGGCCGAGTCCGGCCCAACGAAGACCGCCGAGAAGATCACGATGCCGTTCACAGATGCGGCCACCTCACCGTCGCTGACGGGCAAGGGCGAGGGAAGAGTCACGGGCGTCCCTTCGTAACACGTCAAGCTCACCAGGGCATTGCCCTCGACCTTGAACGAAAATGGATCGTCATTCCCGTCTCCGAGGTAGGCGAACCAGTTTCCGTTGAAATCAAAGGTCCCCGGAAGCACGAACGCATAAGCGCCGGGAAGGGTGACGGACTGGCCATCTGGATTGCGCACGACCACATCCACGCTGCCGGCGGCGTGGGTGAGAGTCGTGAACGAGAGGACAGTGCCCGTGCCGTTCGGAAAAGCGCTCACTGGTGCCCCATCGAGAGTCACCGTCGCGCCGGTCTGAAATCCTGAGCCTGTGACCGAGACAGTCGTGCCGCCGCCCGTGGAACCAGTATGCGGAGAGACCGAGGCGGCGAAGGGCGGAGGCAGCGACACTAGCGTCAGGTGCGTGTCTGGCTTCCCGTCGCAGCCAAGTGCCACGGTGACACTGACGAGCAGGCTGAGCCTGAACGCGCCACCGAGCAGTGAAACAGCGCCGATAGCTCGCGGCATACAGTGCTCCTTTGACTATTGTTTAGTCCGACACGCACGCGAAAATCCGCTTTAATCACGGAGCGTTGCCTCGACGATCAGGAAGCCCGCGCACGCGACGGCCTTCACTCCACGCGGACAGGCCGCTGGCGCGAGGCGCGCCTTGGCCTCCGCCGTTTCGGGCGACGAAGGACGATGTTGTGATCCTTCGCGCGGCGACAGCTTCGTTGGGCCCGCCGCTGGGCCCTGGCAGCCAGGACTCGCTCCGATGAGAAGCGCTGCGAAGATCGACGTCCCCGCTCGATTCAATCGATGACGGCTCGTGGACGCCGATCGTCGAACGAGCGATGTGGACATGATCGCTGTTGTAGCGCCGCCACCATCGACGGACAAGCTACGCAGTCATGTAGGGCCGGACCGGCTAAATCAGCCGCTCGCGCAACGCTTTGGCGACCGCTTCGCTCTTGGAGTGGACCTGGAGCTTCTGGTAGATGTGCTTCAAGTGGAAGGACACGGTGTTGGTCGAGATGCCCATTTCGCCCGCGGCCGTCTTGTAGAGATGCCCGTCGACCATCAGCTTGAGCAGCTCGGTCTCTTGCGGCGTCAATCGGTACGACGCGCGCTCTGGCGGCCGGAAGTCGCGGAAGAGCGTGATCACGCGGCGGGCGATTTCGGGTGACATCGGCGCGCCGCCCGCGACGACTTCCGTGAGTGCCTCGAGCAACCGCGCCGGCGGGGTGTTCTTGAGCAGATAACCCGACGCGCCCGCGCAGATCGCATCGAATACGTTCTCATCGTCGCCGTACACGCTCAGTGCGAGGATGGGAACGGCGGGATAACGCGCGCTCAGGATGCGCGTGCCTTCGATGCCGTTCATGCCGGGCAGCCCGATGTCGGTGAGGATCACGTCTGGCCGGCTCGCGTCGATGCCCGCCAGCGCATCTTCCATGGTGCGGAACCGGCCCGTGCATGCGAAGCCGCTCGTGCCGTTGATGAGCATGGCGAGGCCTTCGCGGACTTCGAGCAGGTCCTCGATGATCACGACGCGGACGGGCATTTCAGTCACTCGCGTGGTCCTCGTCTGCTCAACCTAGTCGGGAACGCGCTGGGTTGTCACGTACCTGAATGCGTAGGATGCGTGGTCGGAGGCTGACGCGCGATCACAGCGGGACGCGAAGCGTGACCGTTGTGCCCGCGCCGGGGCTGGATTGGACCGCAAACGTACCCTTGAGGCCTTCAGCGCGCCGGCGCAGGCTCGCCAACCCCTGGCCCTGACTCTCGTGCGACGTGTCGAACCCCACGCCGTCGTCGGCGACCGACAAGAGCAGGCACGATCCATCGCGGCGCAGGTCGATCGAGACGTGCGAGCACTGCGAGTGCCGCGCGGCGTTGTTGACGGCTTCCTTGAACGAGAGCAGGAGTTCGCGCCGGACGTCTATGCCCAGCCTGGAGCTGTCGTGCGCATCGGCGTTGAATCGCAGAGAGATGTCTCGCAGCGTGAAGACTTCCTCAGCGTGCTGCCGCATGCGGCGAATCAGATCGGCGACGCTCTCACGCTTCGGATTGATCGCCCACACGATGTCGCTCATCGCGCTGACCGATTCGCGTGCGATGCCCGCGATGGACGCAAGCTGCACGTCGCCGGGTGTCTGTTTGGCGACTTCGCTCAGGACCGCGATGCGGGTCAGGTTGGCGCCGATGTCGTCGTGCAGGTCGGTCGCGATACGCGTGCGGATCGCTGCCAGTTCGAGCACTCGCGCCACGCGGTTGCGATAGAGCGCGAAGACTGCAGCCGCGACGGCCAGCGTGGCGGCGGCGATGAACCACCAACGCAGCCAGATCGGCTGCAGGATCGTGAACGCGATTGCCGCGGGCTCGGTGCTCACGAGCCCTTCGGAGTTCAACGCGCGCACGAGGAACGTGTACCGGCCCGGAGCGAGGCTCGCGTAGTTCACGGAGCGCAGCTCGCTTGGCGCGCTCCAGTCTCCAGCGGCGCCGTCGAGTTTGTATTGGTAGCGTAGGACCTCACCCAGGCCAAAGCCGAGGGCGACGAAGTCAATCTCCAGTTGATTTCGAGCCGGCTCGAGAGCCGGCAGCGACATCGAGCGCTCGCCCAGCGCCGACGTGATCTGCGGGCTGCCCGCGACTCGCACTGCGCTGATCAAAGCGACTGGCGGGACTGGCGGGCTGTCAGTCTTCGGCACGAACCGCATGAGGCCGCTCGAGGAGCCAAACCACAGCACGCCATCGCGGTCGGTGAACGCCGCATACAACAGGCCGGGAGTGAGACCGTCGGCAGCCGTGAAGTGCTTGACGCGTCCCGTCGATGGATCGAACCGATCGATCCCCTGGCCGCGACCGACGTAGAGAAAGCCGTCGCGATCCTCGGTGATGACCTCCAGGTTGTCACTCGACAGCCCCTGAGCAGTCATGTACGCGACGAATGTCGGGTGTTCCGATTCGGGACGATCCACGCGAATTAGTCCGGCGCGCGCGGAAGCGAGCCAAAGCCGGCCCGAGCGGTCCCTGTGGATGTCCCTGATAGTGCCAAGCGGAAGTCCCTCGGCAGCGCCGAACGTCGTGAACGTTCCATGCGCGTATCGGGCGATCTGGCCGCTGAAGCCAATCCAGATGCCGCCGGACGCATCCTCGCCGAACGACCATGGGTGATCCTGGTTGAGCAACGTCAACCTGGGCGACTGCCCGAGCTCGATCAACCGCTCACTACCAGCCTCCCACCGGGCGAGACCGTTGACGCCGCTGCCCTGTGTTGCGATCCAGATGTTGGCTTCGGTGTCTTCGAAGAGCCGGATCACCATCGAGGCCGCGAGGCCATCGCGCTCGCTGTACAACGCGAGGGGGCGCGCCGTCTTGAGGTCGGCGAAGCGGTCAGACGCTGCGAAGCGAAGCGCACCCTTCTTCGTGCCCAGCCAGAATTCGCCGTTGCGGGCCCGAAGCGTCGTTCCTTGGAGGACCCAACCCCATTCCATGTTCGGCGCCTTCACCGCGTCGGGCTCGAACGTCTCGAAACGCACGCCATCGAAGCAGCCGAGGCGGGTGAGGAGGAGCGGATCGGCGCCCACGAGGTCGAGCCGGCCGCCCTCAAAGACGGTCCTCCCCCGTGCATCGGCCAGGGCGTACCCGCGGAAACACACGTTGCCAGCGGCGTCCTGCAGGATCGCGCTGACATTGCTGATGCCGTCCAGCCGACTGAACGTCGTGAAACCATCACGGGCGAGCTTCATCGCTCCGGCGTTGCTCGCCGCGAGCCAGAGGTTGCCGTCGCGGTCTTCAGTGAGCGCGTTGATGCCATAGTGCATGAGGCCGTTCCGCTCGGTGTAGGTGTGAAACCAGCGACCGTGCGCGTCGCTCTTCGGAAGGAACTCCGACAGTCCTTGTCCGTTGGCGACCCAGAATCGCCCGTCGGACGTCTCGAACAGTTGATTGACCCACACGTTCGGCAAGCCGTCGGCGACGCTGAACGCGCGGCCTACGATCGGGGGCGCGTGGCTATCGTCCGCCTCCAATTCGACAAAACCCGCGTCGCGTGTCGCCAGCCAGAAATGGCCTGCGCGATCTTCGTACACGTTCTGAAGCTGCTTGCCCGGCAAACCGTCTCGCATCGTGTAGTGCGCCACGCTGCCGCCGGGCCAGCGGCGATAGAGCGCGCCCGGCGCCGCGATCCACAACGTGTGGAAGCGATCCTCCATCACGCCCGCAATCTCGCGCTCCTGTAGATCGGGGGGCAGCTCAATCTCGACTGCGTGCAACGCCGACCCGCCGCCAGTCGTCTCGACGCGGTAAAGTCCCTTCCCCGTGCCAACCCAGATGGTGCCGTCGTAGCCCTCGCGGAGCACCGTGATCGATCGGACGAAACGATCAGCCTCTGGCGACGGGATCGACGTAAACATCGGCCGTCCGTTGGGATTGAAACGCACGAGGCCGCTGTTCGTCGCGACCCAATAGTCGCCGGCTCGCGTGATGAGTAAGTCGTTCACACCACCGGCGGGCAGCCCCTGGCCCGGTCCGAAATTCATAAACGAATAGCCGTCGAAACGCGCAAGCCCGCCCTTGGTGCAGAACCAGAGGAATCCGTGCGGATCGGTAACGATCCGATCCACCTCGTCGTCGGGCAAACCGTCAGCGGTGCTGTACGCCCTGATGGGCAGGCGCTCGGCGTGAAGGGTCAGACTCGTACAGACGAGCAGCGGCGCGAGCAGAATGCGCAGCGCCCTTCCGAAGTCGCGAGCTGGAGGGGGCAAGCCGACTGCAACTGTCTGTCGGTCGCTCACCAATTGCAAGGAGAAAGCACGTGAAACGGCTACTTCTTGCCTGCGTACCAGTACGTCCGTTCGCATGAGGGCGCGTTGATGGCGCCGCCGACTTCCCCGGGCGCGCTGAAGACGCCGTCGATGGACACGCCCTTCGCGCCCGCGTAAAGGAATCGGCCGTTGTTGATGGGCGGGTCATGATCGACGGTCAACGGGAGGGGCACACCATAGAGTCTGGAACCGCGCCACCCTCCCCAAAGGCCGTTGAGATCGACACTCTCGAGCAGTTCTAGCACTGCGCCCGGGATCGACGTAACTACGTGAGTAGGTGGGCGGCAAAGTCGTTCCTGCGCTGAACCGAACTCTTTGCCTGAATCGAGGCTCTTAGATAGTACAGGAGGCAGGTGAGCACTCCGAGGCAGGAATCCCAATGGGTGTTGCGAGCGCAATGCGACGACCGCGAGGCGTTGGAGCTGTTGCTTCGAGCGGTCCAGCCGTCTCTGCAGCGTTATCTGCGCGGGTTAGTGGGCACGTTCCATGCCGACGACGTGCTTCAGGACGTGCTCATCGTGGTGGCTCGCAAGCTGGGGTGGTTGGAAGACCCCGAACTCTTTCGACCGTGGGCGTTCCGTATCGCCAGCCGTGCTGGCTTCAAACACCTGAAACGAGAGCGACGCTGGCTGGGTGATGACGCCGAGCTCGAGGACGTTGCGGCGCCAGACCCGCCTCCGCCTGACGAACTCCTGCAGGAATTGCCGACGATGGACGGCATCTCGCCCGCGAGCCGCGCCGTGTTGGTCCTGCATTTCCAGGAAGAGCTCTCGCTCGCCGCGGTCGCCGCGATTTTGGAAGTCCCCCTTGGCACAGTCAAGTCACGGCTGGCCTACGGGCTGACCGCCATACGAAAACAACTCGGTCACACCAGGAGGCGTTGATGTCGCAAGAAACTGAACACATGCTCCGCAAGTCTCTGAACGCGGTTGACCAGCACCGAACGCGGCTGACGTGGTTGCTCGGCATCGTGACGGTCACCGTGATGTGGGAGTTCTACCGGTTGGCCCAGGTCAGGCTCACCGGCGACGTGTCCAGACTGATCGTCGAAGCGGTCATGGTGTTGTTCTTCTGGGCGTTTGGCCTGGCGATCTTGATCGTCTTTCAGCTGACCATCGCGACGAAACGGATTCTCCGCGCGATTGAACTGGCATCGAGACCCGCTGAGTAGCCCGCCGATGGGGTGCACGGAACGTACTGGGAAGAGCCCGACCGGACCGGTATGATTCTGGCGGGATTCCGAAACGCGCCACACTCTCCCTGCTCTCGCCCTGCTCGTTGCCTTGCTGCTGGCCGATGGCGTCGGCCTGCAGGCCCAACGCCTGCCCGTCAGGGCGTACACAACGTCCGACGGGCTGCTCCACAACAGCGTCAATCGGATCGTGAAGGACTCGCGCGGCCTGCTGTGGTTCTGCACCAGCGACGGCCTGTCACGTTTTGACGGCTATGCGTTCGTGAACTTCGGCGTTGAACAGGGTGTTCCGGCGGCCGTTTTCGATCTCCTGGAAACACGAGACGGCGAGTATTGGGTGGCATCCGGCGCCGGCCTGTTTCGCTTCGATCTGGCGGGGAGGTTTTCCAGCGCTGTCCTGGACGGTTCGAACCGTCGATCCCCCGCACCGACCGTGCTGCTCGAGGGCCACGACAAGACGATCTGGACTGGTACTCGAGCGGGTCTGTACCGCCTCGAAGCATCCGAGGCGCAACGTGTGTTGCGGCGCATCGAGATCGGGATGCCGGACAGTCCGGCCGCGAGCATCATTGCGGATTTGCTGGAGGACTCGCGACACTCGCTGTGGATCGCCGCGACGAGCGGCCTGTATCGCAGGTGGCCGGACGGCAGCACCGCGCGCTACACCGAACGCGACGGTCTGCCGGGCAGCAACGTGTCGGATCTGCTCGAGGATCGCGACGGTCATTTGTGGGCCGCCACGCTCGCAGGCGGGTTCTTCCGCTTCAGTGCCGACGACTCCCATCGGGCGCCGACCGTCGATCGCCGGTTCTCCCACAGGGACGGCCTGCCCTCGGACTGGGTCTATCAACTCTTCGAGACGTCCGACCATCGATTCTGGGTCGCGAACAGCCTGGGCCTGTCGGAGCTCTTTCCGGATGCCCGTGAACGAGGCGGCCGCTTTCGAACCTACGACAAGAGGAACGGTCTGCCCCGGCAGATCGCGACGTTGACGGAAGACCGTGGCGGCAACCTCTGGACGGGCTCGCGGGCCGCGGGCGCCTCGAAACTGGCACGAGGCGGCTTCGCCACGTACGGCGAACCGGAAGGCATCGCGAGTGTCTCGGCTGTTTTCGACGACCAGTCCGGCAACGTGTGTTTCCGCGGCCAGGTGCCAGGAGCGGCGGACCGTCCCGAGCGCGAGGTGCTCGGAGCCGATCCGGTCGCCGACGTCGCGCGCCTGGGGTGCTTCGACGGTCAGCGCTTCGACTCGTTCAGGCCCAACAGCGTGACGGAAGCCGGGTGGGAGGAGGGCCTGGCCACGACCCAGGTCACGGTGCAGACCGCCAACGGTGAATGGTGGGTCGGTACCGGGGAGGGACTGTATCGCTACCCGGCGGCATCGCGCCTGGCCTCCATCAGATCGAGCCGCCCGCTGGCCGTGTACACGCCGGCCGACGGGCTGGCGACATCCCAGGTCTTCCGGCTCTTCGCGGACTCGCGGGGCAGCGTCTGGGTGTCCACCACCTCATCGACGACCTCTTCGGCGACGACGGGCCTCGCACGCTGGGACGCTGGAGATGGGCACGCGATCGACCTGGCTGGTTCACCCGGACTCACTTCGCTTCCCGACAGGCTCGCGCGCGCGTTCGGCGAAGATCGCTCCGGCAACGTGTGGATTGCCTTCAGCGACGGCCTCGCCCGGTATGCGCAGGGCCGCTTCACGCTCTTCACCAGAAGTGACGGCCTGCTGGGACCGGTGGCGGGCATTTTCGTCGACCGCTCCGGCCGTCTCTGGCTCGCATCGGGGCAAGCTGGACTCGTGCGGGTGGACGGCGAAACTCTGGAGCACCCCAAATTTGTGAGTTACGGAACGGCGCAGGGCTTGTCGAGCAATCGGGCGGACGTGATCACCGAAGACGCCCAGGGGTATCTCTACGTCGGAGGTGGGAGTGGCCTCGATCGGTTCGATCCCGCCACCGGCGACGTCAGGCACTTCACGAGCGCTGACGGATTGCCGACGGGCGTCTTCACATCGGCCTTTCGTGATCGCGCGGGCGCGTTGTGGTTCGGTATGACCTCAGGTCTCGCGAGGCTCGTGCCGGCGCCCACGACGCCGTCAGGACCGCCACCAATTCTCATCAGCAGCGTGCGTGTGGCTGGCGCGCTGTGGCCGATCTCGGCCACGGGAGAGCGAAGCGTGACGCTCCCGGATCTCGCGCCCACGCAGAACGCGCTGCAGATCGATTTCGTCGGACTGGGCTTCGGCACCGGTGACGTGCTGCGCTATCGATACCGTCTGGACGGATCGCGCGACGACTGGAGCGCACCAGGTGTCCAGCGAAGCGTCACCTACGCCAACCTGGCGCCCGGCCGATACCGCTTTGTCGTTCGTGCGATGACCTCGGACGGCACCGCCAGCGCGGAGCCCGCGGCGATCACGTTCACGATTCTCAGCCCGCTCTGGCGGCGCTGGTGGTTCGTGTCGCTCGGGGCGCTGGCGCTCGGCGCGATCGCATTCGGGCTCCACCGCGTCCGTCTGGCGCGCCTGCTGGAGATCGCGAACGTGCGGACCCGCATCGCAAGCGATCTCCACGACGACATCGGCGCGAACCTGACGCGGATCGCTTTCTTGACGGAAACGGCGCGCGGCACGCCGGAGCCCGGCCAGGGGGACGGCCCGCTCGCATCCATCGCCAGCATCGCTCGCGAATCGGTGAGCTCGATGGGGGACATCGTCTGGGCCGTCAATCCCGCACGCGACACGCTGCTCGATCTGACGCTGCGAATGCGGCAGCACGCGGACGAGGTCTTCACACAGCGTGGCGTCGAGCTCCGCTTTCACGCGCCTGACGCCGGCGTCGGTGTGCGGCTCGGCGCGGATGTCCGGAGGGACCTGCTGTTGATCTTCAAGGAAGTGGTCAACAACGCCGCGCGGCACGCGCGCTGCGGGCGCGTCGCGATCGAACTCCGCCTGGAACGGTCGGGGCTCGTGCTGGCGATCTCGGACGACGGCGTCGGCTTCGATACGTCAGTAGCGGGCGCCGGCCAGGGCCTGGTGAGCATCCGCCGACGTGCCAAGCGAATGAACGGGATGTTGGCGATTGCCTCGGGCCACGGCACCGGCACGAGCGTCGTGCTGACGGTTCCCCCCTTATCCAGGTAGTTACGCCAGCGCGAGGCCCCTGCTACAACAGAGCGGGGAGATCACATGCTCCGTCGCCTGTTGCGCGCGGCACTTCCGATCGGCCTGTTGATCATGTTCGGTGCCACGTGCGGCGGTCCACCCGCGGTACCGTCGGCGCCCCCCGTGCCGCAGGCACAACCCGTGATCACGAGCGTCTCGCCGAGTGCCGCCACCACCTCCGGCGGAGCCAACATCGTGATCACCGGCACCGGGTTCTCCGTCGGCGCGACGGTGACTCTTGGCGGCGTGACCGCGGGGAAGTTCGTCATCGTCGATCCCAGCCCCACAGTCATCGAAATCTTTCAGGTCACACCTCACGCCGCCGGTACGGTGGACGTTGTCGTCACGAATCCCGGTCCCGGCGGTCTCAGTGGCCGGCTGGCCGGCGGATTCGAGTATGCGCTGCCCGAATCGATGGATTTCAACGGCGCGTGGGAAGCCCTGGCCAACAACGGAACGGAAGACGGCGCTCCGATGCGATTCACGATTCGAGATGGCGCGCTCGTCGATCTGTCGTGTGGCACGTCCGGCCTCGTGACGCTCTCAGTCCCTGCCGCGGTGAGCGGTGGCGCGTTCGAGTTCCTTGGAAACAATGGCTCCGCCGTCGCGGGCCGGATCGTGTCCCCGTCTCAGGCCATGGGCACGATCAACATTGCGCCGTGTGTGGTGACGACATGGTTCGCGGACAAGAAATCGAACAACGCCAAGCGGCCCTGAGTGACAATCAGCCCGTGACTGCCGAACTCGAGCGCGACGGGCCGATCCGGGTGGCGATCGTCGAAGACCTGCGCGAGGTGCGCGAGGGTCTCGCCGCAATGATTGGCAACGCGCCAGGATTTCGGTGTGTGGGCAGTTACCCGACGATGGAAGAGGCGCTCCTGGGCATGGCAGGCGGCCCACCGAGCGTCATCCTGACCGATATCGGCTTACCCGGCATGAGCGGCATCGACGGCGCGCGGATTCTGCGTGAGCGCTTCCCCGACGTTCCCATCCTGGCGCTCACCGTCTACGACGACGACAAGAACGTCTTCGAGGCGATCTGCGCGGGCGCGTCGGGCTACCTGCTGAAGAACACCGTGCCCGAGCGGCTGCTCGAGTCGATTCGAGAGGTCGCCGACGGGGGTGCGCCGATGTCGCCCGAAGTGGCCCGGCGCGTCGTCAGGCTCTTCCGTGAGCTCAAACCGCCACCGCGCGCCACGTATCACTTGACGCCGCAGGAGACCGCGTTGCTCAAACTGGTCGCCGAGGGACATCACTACAAGACTGCGGCGGGCGAGATGGGGATTTCGACGAACACGGTCGCCTTCCACCTCAAGAACATCTATCTGAAGCTACAGGTTCATTCGAAGACGGAGGCCGTGGTGAAGGCCCTCCACGACCGGGTCATTTGATTGACGGTCCCTACGGTGGTAGTGCCGAGCCAGAAAAACCTCACCAAAACCTCAGGCAGACTTCAGGACTTCTCTGGATCGATGCCGGATGCTTACTGACAGCCAAGCGCCCGCAGGAGGTTACATGGGCTCGCCAAGCATGATTCCGACAGGGGTCCTTCATGAGGCCGACGACCGGACACTGGTCGCGGCGTTTCTCGAGCACCGCCGCGAGGCCTTCGATGTCATCGTGGAGCGGCATTGGCGGACGGTGTATCACCTCTGTTACCGGTTCGTCGGCAATCACGAGGATGCGTCCGATCTGGCGCAGGACGTCTTCGTTCGCGCGTTCAAAGGCCTGCACAAGTTCAAGGGTGACTCCTCGCTCGCCACCTGGCTCCACCGCGTGGGTGTGAACGTGTGTTTGAATCGGGTGACGATCAAACCGCCGCCCTGCAAGCCGATCGGCGAGCTGGAACGGCGCGACGACCGGATCGAAGATCCGCTGGCGCAGCTGGTCCGCGGCGAGCGGGCCGCGATCGTCCGGGCCGCGATTCGGAAGCTGCCGTCCAAGCAGCGCGCGACGGTCGTGCTTCGTGTGTACCAGGAATTGACGCACGAGGAGATCGCTCGGCTTCTTGGCCGCTCGGTCGGCACCGGCAAAGCGAACTTCTTCAACGCGCTGGGAAATCTCCGACGCTTGTTGCACTCGGCGTGAAACTGGAGAGCAAGCCCCGGGATCAAGTTCAGCAGCGAACGAGCGGTAGCGAGTGAGCCGGCGGAGCGGGGACACGACCTTCGGCGCACGGCCGCGAGCCCAGTGACCGGCGGTGGAGCTCCCGGCTGGTCGTCTCGAAGATCCCTCAACCACGTCGAGATCGGCGTAACAGCCGTCTATGGACGGCACAGCTACGACCCAGAGAAGCGGCGGCGCTGAACAGGGAAGGTTCTTGCATTTGCCTCAACGGCTTAGCCGGACTACGTCTGGGACGTAGTCCGTCAATGACGTACAATGAGTGCTGACCTTTATCGAAAGCGAACTCGATACCGGCGCATCTGCTGCGACGGATCAGGGAAGAGATCGATGGCTAAGAGCAAGCGGAACGTCGGTCTGGAGATCCTCCAGGGCCTCCGGGAGCTCAAGCGAGGCGAGCACGGCAGGATCACGAGTGTGCCGTCGGTGAGCGCCGTGCGTGACAAGACCGGGCTCTCCCAGTCTCGCTTTGCGGAATTGCTCGGAGTATCGGTTCGTACGCTCCAGGAATGGGAGCAGGGGCGCCGGGCGCCGTCCGGGGCCGCGAGGGCCTTGCTTCTCATCGCCGCCAGGAATCCGCGGGCGCTTGTGGACGTCGCGTAGGAGGTACCAGCCACTTCGGCGCATGAGTGAACTCCGTACACAGGAAAGCAAGCGTCGCCGCAAGGCGATGCCAGAAGCGATCGAGCGAAGTAATTCGCTCGGTTGCCTGGCCAGCATCGTTCTGTACCTTGTTGTTTGCGCCGTCATCTTCGCGGCGACGTCGTGGCCTGCGGCCATGGCGTTCACCGTGATTGGCGTGTTCGCGCTGACAGCCGTCGCGATCCAATACCTCTATCGCCTCGCACTTCTCGTCATCGTGGAGCGGAAATGGTCGCGACGCGGCTTGCGTTGCCTTGTGGTGTATTCAAACTCGCCAACATGGGAATCCCACATTGAACAAGTGTGGCTGTCCAGACTCGGCGATACGGCGGTCGTGCTGAATTGGAGCGAGCGGCAGTCTTGGTCTGGTGGACTTGCCGTTCGCGTGTTTAGAGAGTTCTGTTCGCGCTGGCATAACTACAACCCGGCCGTGGTCATCTTCCGAGGTCTAAGGCAACCGTACGTCTTTCGCTTCTTCGAAGCGTTTCAGCAGATTGGGGCGGGGCGTCCGGAGTACTTGAGTCGCCTGGAAGCGGAGATGTTCGAGACGCTTCGGCTCGCTGCTCCCGAGAGGCTCGACGCGGCACGTCGTTCGATCACGGCGTTGGGCGAACTGCATCACGCGATCAAGCGAGGCGACGTCATCGCCGTGCGTGAGTACCTCCAGTCCGGCGGGCCGGTATCAGTTGACAAGGGCCACAATTGGACGCCACTGACCATGGCAGCGCATCGCGGGAACTCCGAGATGGTGCGAATGTTCCTCGATGCCGGTGCAGATCCCAACGAGGGATGGCCCGACAGCGACACACCGTTAGTGCTGGCGGCAATGGCTGGATCGTTGACCGCAGTCAGATTGCTGCTCGCACGCGGCGCGCGGACAGACGCGCGCGGCATGTCCGTTCCCGACCTTCTGCGTCACTACGGATATGGACGTCAGACACGAATTCTTGAAGCGGTACGGGAAGCGCGCGACCGCGAAGAGCGCGGCACCGATCGCTAGGTGGCCAGCTCGCCCCGCGGATCGCAGGGCGCTATGTCGGCAATGTGCGCTTCGCGACAGAACACGTGCCAGGTTCGATCGGGGTCGATAGCCGACTCGAATACCACTCTTGGCTGCTCGCCGACGCGATCCGCTTGAAGACCAAATAGAACATCGCCGGTGTAACCGGTCGGCATTGTGCACTCCGTCATGCCCAACAGCCGAATCGTCACCAGATGATGTTCCGTGAGGACGAAGTAGCCAGCCGAATCGACGGCATTGGTCATCTCGAACACATGAAGCGACACGATGCAGCTTTCACCATCTCGGACTGATCTATATCCGACACTTCTGATTTTGGCCTTTTCTTGATCGGCGCATTCTACGCCTATCACACCGCGTTCATGTGAAGCCTGAAGATCATCGTCACTTCAAATTCGCGACAACCTCTTTAGCGAGCGTCGTCTCCATGTTCCTGGTCTGGTCGACGGGAAATCCGTACACGTGCAACTCGAAGTACGTGTCGCCCTTCTTCACGTGCAACGTCGCCGTCACGACGCCGATTGTATTAATGACGGCGTCGTCGCCGACGCCGGCGACGGGAGTCTTGACGAGGCTGGGGCTCTTCGACGACGACTTCGCAAAGTCGAACGCCTTCGCATCCTGAATTGTGAGGACGAGCGCCGGACTGCCGCCGCCAGGCTGACCACCCGGCTCGGCCCACCGGCAGATCTTGCCTCCTGTCGTTTTGCCGGGGCTGACGCTCACGCCGAGCGCCGCACTGACCTGAGCCGTCGTTAGCAGCGAGCATGGGTCGGCTGGGGCAGCGAACCCGAGACGCGGAACTCCGAAGACGAATGCGGAACACGTCGCGAAAACCAGAGCGCCTGATCGCGAAACCCACATCGTGAACCTCCTGGGCGAATGCTCTCGGGGCTCACCGCTTTTTACTATATACGTGGCGCGGCAGCAAGTTTGCTTCGTCGTGATGGCCGGAGCCTCGCCGAACAAACAGTCAAGCAAGACGCAAGCTTTAGCAGTTACAAGTGGCGAGCTTTTCGGCCTGACCTTGGCTGGGGCGGATAAGCGCGAAGGGCTCGCCAATAGACCAGCAGGGCTCAAGAAACACTGTTAGGCGCTCCAGCCTTTCGCTTCCCAGTCGCGCCGCCATGCGCCCGAGATGTCAAATACGTTGTATTCGCGCGACACTGGCCGCCGCGTTTGGTTTGGGTTGTGACACCCTGCGGTACTTCACGGCGACAGCCTTTGCGAGAATTGTCGGCGCCTCCAAGTCGAGCCAAACGCCGATGCTCGGCTTGTCGCTCTCTCCGCCGACCAATTTGCCCGAACACGTCGTTGTCAGTCCGCGGCGTTGAAGCTCGATCAACGTGGGTTGATATCGCGGGGCCACCTCACGCTTCAGATAGCCGATCAGCTGATTCCCGAGCGTGCGAATCGCGACGGCGTTGGCGTCAGAAGGATTCTCCGGCTCAGGGACGAGGATGACGTCGAGAAGTCTTTCGCGACCACTCTCGTTGAGGCACTTTTTCAGAACGTCTTGCCTGTAGGATTCCCCGACGACCTCGACAAAGTAGCCGCGGGAGGTCCCCGGCAGATGGATCTTGCGTACGGTTCCCGAACTACGCGGGTTCTTGACCGTCGCAGCCCGCAACCAGAGGACGCGGAACAGCACGAACACCAGGAAGGCTATTCCGAGCCAGAAGACCATTACCGCCGCCATCGTAGGGCTCCTCCCCTTGTAATGCGTAGAGGCCGGCTAAACGGGCTCACGGGACGCCGTCTCGCGGAATGTGGCCACCCTGGTCGAGTCCCCGCGGGTGCCCAAGCACGAGATCCGGCCGTTGCAGCCCGATCAGGCGCGCGTGCTGCTTGAGGGCGTGCGGTCACACCGGCTCGGCGCGCTCTTTACGGTCGCCTTGGCCCTCGGACTGCGGCAGGGCGAGGCGCTCGGGCTCCGTTGGGACGCGGTGGATTTCACGGCCGGCACGCTTCACATCCGGGCCGCCTTGCAATGGGTGGGGAAGCACTGGCAACTCGTCGAGCCGAAGTCAGCACGCTCCAGGCGGTCCGTCGCGCTCCCACGCGTGGCGATCATCGCGCTCCGAGCCCATCGCGTACGCCAGAAGAAAGAACGCCTCCTTGCGGGCGCAGAGTGGAAAGAGACGGGCCTCGTGCTCACGACGAGAACAGGGCAGGCCATCGAGCCGAGCAACCTGACGAAGGAGTTCAAGCGGCTGCTGAAGCAGGTAGGTCTACCGGATGCACGATTTCACGATCTTCGCCATACGGCGGCAACCTTCCTACTCGCGCAGGGCGTCGATGCCCGGACGATCATGGAGACGCTTGGGCATTCGCAGATCAGCCTGACGCTCAACACGTACTCACACGTGCTGCCTGTCCTCCAGCGCGACGCGGCGGACCGAATGAACCGGTTGCTGAGGGCCTAAACTGCGCCGTTTCGATTCGGGTGGGCGTCAGCGTGGGCGTCAAACGCGCCGAGCGGACGGCGCGACGCCAACAACGCGCGACTTTTCTAGGAGAATCTGGAGCCGGCGATCGGACTTGAACCGATGACCTGCTGATTACGAAAGTGATATAGCCCCCCAGCGCTCACGAGCGCTCATCGACTTCAGCCCCGTATTTCCGCGCGCATCTGGTATTCTTCCCAGCGCTCGGCAAGCGCGAATCCGCGCTCGCGCGTTAGCTATGTGTTAGCTCGAAAGTGGGGCACTTGAAAACAGCGGGTCATCGCGAGCGGGTCACCGACGCGCGGGAGCGGTTCACCGAAGCGCGCCTCGAGGCGCTGGGCGCGCGCGCGACGCAGTACGTCACGTGGGACGTCGAGCCCACGGGCTTCGGCGTGCGCGTCAGTCCCGGCGGCGCGAAGACGTTCGTGTTCGTCTACCGGAATCGCTTCGGCCGCGTGCGCTGGAAGACGCTCGGACGCGTCGGCGACCTCTCCCTCGAGGCCGCGCGTCGGCGGGCCCGGGTGGATGCGGGACTCGTCAACGACGACAAGGACCCGCTCGCCGTGCGCGACGCGGCGCGCGGCGCCGTGACCTTCGGCCAGGTCGCCGACCGGTTTCTCGAGGATCACGTGGACGCGCGCCGGCGCGCGTCGACGGCGCGGCACTATCGGCAGGCGATCGAGACGCATCTGCGGCCGCGGTTCGGTGCCCGGGCGATCGCGGAGATCGCGGCGCGCGACGTGCTGAAGTTCCATCACGCGCTGAAGGCGACGCCGATGCAGGCCAATCGTGTCGTCGCGATCCTCTCGTCGCTGTGCAGCTGGGCCGTGCGGGCGGGGTACCTTGAGAGCAATCCGTGCGTCGGGGCGATCGAGAAGTATCGCGAACGCCCGCGGCGCCGGTACCTGACGCCGGCGGAGTTCAAGCGACTGGGTGCGGCGCTGCGCGTCGGCGAGCGGCGCGGCCGCGTGACGCCCGCGGCAGCCGCGGCGATCCGATTGTTGCTGTTCACGGGCATGCGCCGCGGCGAAGTCTTGAGCTTGCGACGCGACGCGGTGGATCTGCAGCAGCGCGTGCTGCGCTTGGCGGACTCGAAGACCGGGCCGCGCGTCATCGTGCTGAACGCGGCCGCCGTCGACGTGCTGAAGACCTGGCCGACGTTCGCGAGCCCGTACGTCTTTCCGAGCGAGACGCGACGCGACGACGCGCCCGACACGCCACACCGCGTCGACCTCAACAAACCGTGGGCCTGGCTACGCCGGCGCGCGCGGCTCGCCGACGTGCGGCTGCACGATCTCCGGCACGCCTTCGCGAGCGTCGCGGTCTCTGGCAAACAGACCCTGCCGATCGTCGGCGCGCTCCTGGGGCACACGCAGCCGGCGACGACGGCGCGCTATGCGCACCTGCTCGACGACCCGGTGCGCGCCGCGAGCGAAGCGACGGGCGCGACGATCGCGGCGGCGGTCGGTCGGAGGAAGAAGTGAGGCGTCGACGGGGGCGACCGCCGATGACGACGGAGGCGTGGGCACTCGAGGCGCTCGGGCGAATCAACCAGATCGACGACGCGGTGCGGTTCCGTCGAGCGATGGCGCACTGGCGGGCCGAGCTCAGCCGTCGGCTCGGCCTCAGCGGGCGCTGGCCGACGCTCGGCAAGAGAGGGCCGCGGCTGAAGGCCGAGAGCGCGTACCGGGCGGGATCGTCCTGGCGGGCGGGCCGGCTGGCGAAGCGACACTTGGCCACGCTGCGTAAACGACGGCAGCGTTCGAAGGGTCGGTGAATTACCCGAAAGAATTGTCACGCTGAAGTACTGCGATCCTCCGTCAAGCGCTGATGTACGTGGAAGCAGCGCTGGAGGACCACATGGCCGCTGCGCTCAAGTCACCGCTCCTGTCGCCCAAACAGGCGGCGCGATACCTCGCCTGCAAGGAACTCACGCTCGCCCGTTGGCGAACGCACCGGAAGGGTCCCGCGTACGTGCGGGTCGGGCGCCGCCCGTACTACCTGCAGTCCGCGCTCGACGAGTGGATCGCGGGCGGCGGATCGTTGCAGCACCAGGCGGCCTAGGCGATGGCCCGGGCCCGGCTGCTGAAGATCGGCTTCTTCGAGAACGAGGTGTTGGCGCAGCGGCCGCCGATCGTCCGGCTCACGTACGCGGGCCTCTGGCTGTTAGCCGATCGCGAGGGCAAGCTCGAGGATCGGCCGGTGCGCATTCGGGCGCAGCTGTTCCCCTACGACGCGACGACGGACGTCGACGACTGTCTTCGCCAACTCGCGGAGACGGGCTTCATCGAGCGGTACACGGTTAACGGGGTGCACTACCTGGCCATCCCGAAGTTCCTCGACCACCAGAGTCCGCACATGCGCGAGGCGGTTTCAAAGATTCCCGCGGCGCCGCGAGCCCTAGGCCAGCCCCGGGCCAGCCCCGGGCTCGCACCGGGCCAGCACCAGTCGAGCCCAGCGGTTTCTGTACCTGAGACGGTAACTGAGAGGGTTCCTGAGACGGTGTTGGATCCAGATCTGGAGACGGTGACGGTTTCAGCGACGAAGAGCTGCTCAGAACAGGAGCTGCGCGCGTTGGTTCGCAAGACACTGGAGCTGACGAACCTGACGAGCCGGACGGACAGCTACAAACTCGACGCCCTGCAGCAAGTCAACAAAGGGCGGCTGCAGTTCTCGGCGAAGGACGCGCTCATCGTCATCAGGCAAGAGCTCGACGATCGGCGAGTAGCCTCGTGAGATCGGCGCCCGATTCCATCGCCCTGATTCTCGGGCGGTACAGGCCGCGGCCGAACCGGCAGCCGTCACTGCTCGACGACGTCGTCCGCGAGGATCGGCCGTGGAAGCGCACGCGCGAGACGTCACGGGCGCAGCTGCAGAAGCACGTCCGCGAGGGTGTGCTGCGGAAGAACCAGGCGCTCGTCGCCACCGGCGGGCTGCATCTCTGGAACAAGACCAATCACAGCTTCACGGCGCGCGAGCTCGAGGAGCATCTGCTCGCGACGGGCGCGCTGCGCGACCTCGCCCACGCCCGGGCCTTTCAGGTCCTCACGCGGCTCAACGAGCTCGCCGACGGGCACTGGACGACAACACGCCACGTCGACGGCGCTCGTCTGCGCAAGCGCGTCGGCGGAGGCCTCTTTGAACGCGCCCGGCACGCCGACGGCTCGCTCGCGAAGCGGCAGAGCGTCGTCCGCGGCGAACGTGTCGGCCTGGCCGTGCTCTGTTGGCGGCCGCGTGAGGCCGGCTCGCTCGAGCGCGGGCCGGCGAACGTCACGGAGGTGCGCTGATGCGCGGACGCTCGATGGTCCCGATCGCCGTCAAGGCACCGCACGGTGGCTTGACGCTTCCCACCGGTGAAAGGGTCGAGGTGCGGCCGTGACCGCGCGGCAGACGCGGTTCGTGCAGGAGTACTTGGCCAACGGCCAGAACGCCACGGCGGCCGCGATCGCGGCCGGCTACAGTCGCGCGACCGCGGCGAGTATTGGGTCCGAGAACCTGAGAAAACCTGAGATCGCTCACGCGATCGCCGCGGCCCAGCAACGCGTGTCGTCGAAGCTCGAGCTCGATGCGGACACGATCGCGCGGGAGTTGGCGGCCGTCGGCTTTGCGCTCGTCCCGACGAACGACGTGACGCCCGGCAGCAAGGTCCAGGCGCTCACGTCGCTCGCGAAGATGCTCGGCCACTGGAAGGAGAAGCAGGCGCCGGAGGCGGGAGAGGGGACATTTGCCGATTGGTTGAGTGACGTCGGGGAGTCGCTGCAGCGGGATGAGCGGCGCCGGATCGAGGCGATGACGACGGCGGAGATCGACGGGGAGTGTCGAGTACAGCACCACGGACTCTGCCGGTCGATCAACGAACACGTGGATCGATGTGCCGACGCCGCCTGGCGCAGTCGCGATCGGCGCGCGCCCGTGCCCGGCGGCGACCAGTGGCGGGTGAACGCGCGGGCGGACGGCAAGTCCGGGCTGTTCCATCCGGAGCCGCCGGGGGCGCCCGCTGAGAACTGGGGACCTGCGAATCCCTGGCCGGACGACCAGGCCGAGGGAACGCCAACTCCGCTGAAGGAGCCGACGCCGCCAGTGGTGGCGGCGCATGTTGAGGGCAATGTGTATGTCGTCTGAGGTCGCGACCTGGCTCGCCGACGTGCGCACCCGCGAGGTGACGGTAGAGCGGCGCGACGACGGGCGGCTCGTGATTGGGCCGCGCGAACGCGTGACCGAGGCGGACTTGCTGTTTGTGGCCGCGCATCGCGCCGACGTAGTGGCCGCGCTCGCGCCGGTGCGCGAGGTCGAGGCCTCCGCCGTCGTCGCGCCCGTGTCTCGTCGGCCGCGCAAGCCGGCGGCGACGGCCCGACGCGAGAAAGCGATGGACGCGGGCGCACCGTGGCCTGACGGCATGGATCGCGGCACCGCCGGCCGCGGGCTGGACCCGCTGACGTTTTGGAATCCGGCGGCCGCGGCGCGGGCCGCCTGCACGCCGGCCCACGCACGCGGAACGAGCGCGCAGACGGCGCTCGATCGCGAGACGAGCTGGCGCCACGCGACGGGCCGGAGCGGCGAGCCGCGACGCTACGCAGAGCCGCCGGAACCCGACACCGCGGACGTGATGACGCACGACCGCGCCGACGGCGTGGACGACGACAGCGGCTGGAATCCGCCGGCCGCGTGAGGAGGCGTGATGGCAGAGACCGTGAAACAGGCGGCGTGGGACGGGGCGGCGGTGGTCGCCAACTTCAAGCGCGCGAAGGGCGACGTGGTCGCGCGCGTGTCGCAGCTCGGGCTGGCGGTCGACGACTTGGAGTTCGCGCACCGCCAGATGATTCGCAGCTGGCAAGACCATCAGGCGCGGCAGGGGTTGCCGCGCGATCCGGAAACGCACGCCGACGGCGCGGTGCGCGAGACGCGCGAGTCGCTCCGGCGCGAGCTCCGCGCGCACTTGCCGGAGCTGCTGGCCTGACGGCTCGAAGGTTGAGGAGACGACTATGGCGACGACCTATCGGGTCACGCACCAAACCGTGCTCGGGAATAACCAGGCCGCTAGCTCGCGGTTGTTGTCGCTGCGCAACGCGCACGCGACGAACCAGCTGCGGGTGCGCCGCCTCGTCGCCCAGTGGATGCAGACGGGCGCGCACACGGCCGCGATTCTGGGCGACCTGGCCGCGTGGAGGGTGACGGGGTTCTCCGTGTCCGACACGACGAACAAAGTCGACCGGATTGGCGTGACCTCGATCGGCTCGCAGGTCGCCCCCGGCTCGGCTGAAGTGCGTGGGCTCACCGGGGCCGGCAACAGCGCCGGCATGACGGGCGGGACGCTGACGAAGGCCGGCGGCGTGCCGTTCTCGCAGCTGGCGCAGTGGCTGCTCGCGGCGCAACCGACGGCCGGCACGATCTTTCCGATGGTCGGCGACCTCATCACGACGCCGGTGATCCTCGCGCCCAACGAAGGGCTCATCGTCGAGAACAGCATCCTGCTCGGCGCGGCGGCGGCCTCGGCGGTGTACTTCGAGCTCGAGTGGGAGGAGCTGACGGTTCCGTAGTCCCGGAGGCGCGGCGGTGGATCGCGTCAAGCCACCCAGCGGTGCCTTGACGCCGCCGGCGACGTGATGGGCGTGAGCAACCGGAGGCGACGATGACGAAGTACTTCTGCGATCGGTGGCAGGCGCAAGGAGATGGCAGTGGCGACTAACAAGACGATTGCGGGCGGGACGAACGAGCCGCCGAAAGGCGATCTCGAGCAGGCCCGCGTGCTCTGGGGCGGTGGCGACGTGGATCCGTACGTCGCGGCCGCGGTGAAGGCCCGCGAGAAGGATCTGCGGATCAAGCTGGGCGAGACGAGCGAGGCGATCGCGGCGCGCGTGGCGCGGCACACGGCACTCGCCCGTCGGCACGACTTCGACCCAATGCTGCGCGAGAAGTTCGTCGAGGTCGAGATCGACGCGCAGCTCGCGGACAACGCCGGCCGCGCGGTGACGCTGGACGAGGTGCGGGCGCTCACTGAGCAGACGCGCGAGAAGATGCACGCGCGCTACGGCGCCGATGGCGCGGACCAGTATGCGGCGCAGGTGCACGCGCTCGCCGCCGGCGATCCGGAGCTGCAGGCGGTGCTTCAGCTCCGCGACATCGGCAGCCGCGAGGACGTCGTCGGGGGACTGATGCAGCACGTGCGGCTGCGAGGGCGCGAGTGACGCGGCCGCTCGCGCCGGCGCCGCTGCGTCCCGGCCTCGAGCCGTCGGCCGAGCTCGCGGAGCTCGTCGCACGGATCGATGCGTTTCGCGGCGGCCTCGGGCTCGGCCCGGAGCGCGAGGTCCCACGGCCGCGGCGCCGACGACGCCGGGCGCGCGTGCTTGAACTCACGCCACGCCAAGGAGATGAGTGATGGGTGCCAAATCGATTGCCGCGAGCACGGGCATCGGGGCCGCGACAGGGTTCGCGGTGGGCGGGCCGGTTGGCGCCGGGATTGGCGCCCTCGTTGGATTCTTCAAAGGCCTTTCCGGGAGCAAACAAGCGGACGCCGAAAAGGCGGCCGGCGAGGCGCAGCAACGTGCCGCCGAAAGCGACGCGCTGATCCAGGAGTTCAACGCGACGGTCGCCGACCAACAGGCGGCCGACGCGATCGCCCGCGGACGCGAGGAGGAACTCCGTTTCCGCGGGCAGGTCCGCGGCCTCATCGGCAGCCAGCGAGCGAGTTTCGCCGGCGGGAACGTCGACGTCGACTTTGGCTCGTCCGTCGACGTGCAGGCCGACAGCGCGTACTTAGGCGAGCTCGACGCGCAGCAGATCGTCATCAACGCCGCGCGCGACGCCTGGGGCTTCCAGGTCCAGGCCGTCGACTATCGGAACCGCGCGGCGGTGGAACGGAAGACCGGGCAACAGCTGGCCGCCGCCGGCCGGGCCGCGGCCAGCGCCACGATCTTGGGCGGGGTGGCCAGCGAGGTCGCCGACGCGGGATCGCTCCTACTGAGTCGGTACGGGAAGAAGTGAGGAGGAGTACATGGGATTCTTCGCGAACAGTCTCGCGTCTCGCATGCCGAACGCGCCGCCCGACCCGATGATGGACGCGGCCATGCAGAAGGCCGCCGCGGCCGGGGGGGCGACCGCCGACCAGCAGCAGGCCATCCTCGACCAGCTGCACGCGCCGGGATCGATCTTCGCGCGCTTTGCGCGGGCCGCGAAGCTCGCGAACACGTTCGCCCGGACGCCGACGATCGCGACGCCGCCCGGCGCGCCGGACACGATCGCCGCGGCTGCCAATGCCACCAGCGCGGCCGGGATCGCCGCCGCGCGGATCCGCCGGGCCGCGGCCGGGCGGACGCTGTTCGGGCCGCCGGCGCTGTTGCCGTCCAGCGCCCGCGCGGTGCTCGCGCCACGCACGTTGCTCGGTTCGTAAGGAACGCAGGAGGTCTGATGCCAGTCGCGCGTAGATACGGGGGACGACAGGTCGGGCTCGCGCCGCTGCCCGGCGCGCGGCTCACGGCGGCCGAGACGCCGACGTCCGAGGGCGCCGACCTGGCCGTGGCGCAGGGCCGCCGCGCGGCGGCGATCGCCGGCGTCGGCATCACGGCCGCTAACGTCGGCCTGGCCCTGGCGACGCAGGCGCAGGACCACGCGAACCAGGTCGCGCAGCTCGAAGCCCGCCGCCAGCTCGACGGCTGGGAGCTCGACACGCTCGACGATCCCAATCACGGCGTGCTGTATCAGCGTGGGCCGCAGACGTTTGGCCTGCCCGAACAGGTCGGCAGCGACTTCGACGCGAAGGCCGCCGAGCTGTCCAACGGGCTGCACGGCCGCGACAACCAAGAGGCCTTCCAAAACTACGTCGACCAGAAGCGGCTGCGCGTGCTCGCGCGCGTGCAGAGCCACACCGCGACGGAGATGGACCGCTACGACGCGAGCGAGACCCAGGCGTCGGTCACGCAGAACGTCCAGCTCGCGATCGCGAACGCCACCGATCCGGCGCGCGTGGGGGTGGAGCTCGCCAACGCGGAACAAACGTTGACCGACGCCGCGGCGCGCCGGGGGGTGGGGCCGGCGGCGCTGGCCGAGCAGATCGCGGCCACGCGGAGTAACGTGCACACGGGCGTGATTGCGCAGCTCCTCGCGAGCGATCAGCCGGGCCTGGCGAGCGCGTACTTCGAGGAGAAGAAAGATCAGATCCTCGGAACGAAGCAGGCGGCCGTGCAGCAGGCCGTCGACCTCGGCCGGCTCGATCAGCAATCCCAGCAGGTGAGCGACGCGATCCTGCGGCAGGGCGGCACGCTCACCGAGCAGCGCGAGCGGGCGCGCAAGATTCAGGATCCGAAGCTGCGCGACCAGGTCACCGCACGGCTCGAGCACGAGGATGCCGTGCGCGAGCACGCGCAGCGCGAGACGGAGGAGCAGATCGTTGCGACGGCCTACCAGCTGGTCGACCAGGCCGGCGGGAATCTGCTGAAGCTGCCGCCGCAGCTGCGGGCGGCGATCCCCGGCACGGCCTTGCCCGCGCTCGAGAACTTCGCCGAGGCGCGCGCGCGCGGCGTGCCGGTCGAGACGGATCTGCCGACGTACTACGGCCTCCTGCAGCAGGCGAGCAAGGACCCCGTGACCTTCGCGACGCGCAACCTGCTCGAGCTGCGCGGCCAGCTCGGCGAGGTCGAGTTTAAGCAGCTCGCGGGCCTGCAACTCGATATTCGCGGCCAGAACCAGCGGGCCGCTGACGCCCAGCTCGAGGGATTCCGCACGAAGGATCAGATCGTGAAGGACGGCCTAATCCTCTACGGGATCGATCCGGCCGTCGAGACGCGCGATCCGAAGAGCGCGGACGCGCAGGAGATCGCGACGATCCGGCGGATGCTCGACCTCCGCGTGGACGCGTGGCAGTCGGCGACGGGTCGGAAGGCGACGAACACCGACGTGCAGCAGATGTTCAACGCGTTGATGACGACGACCGCCGACGTGCCCGGCTTCTTCACGACGAAGAGCAAACGGATCACGCAGCTCACCGTGAACGACATCGGGAACGATCGAGCGTTCATCGAAGACACGCTGCGCGCGACGCGTCGGCCAGTGAACGACCAGACGGTCCTCGCTTTCGATCAGGAGTTGCGCGCGCGGTTCGGCAACGACCTGTCGCCGAACGCGGTGCTGCTTCGGATCCCCAAGGCGGACCGCGACGAGCTCGGGCGGGCGCTCCAGGTCAGCGGCCGCACAGCGACGCCGGCGGCCATCGTCAGCCTCTATGCGCGGCTCTTGGCGAGCGGGAGCGTCCGCTAAGGCCGCGGCGCCGGAGAACGTCCGTCAAGGCACCGTTCCCTGCCTTGCCGCGCGCGCTGCTGCCAGGGTGAACTACTTGGCGTCAGGGTCGCCGTCCGACGGTGACTCGTCGTCGTTGTCCGGCTCTTGCTCGAAAGGCAGTTTCGGCGGGAGATTCGGCTGCCCGATCGTCAGCGGCGGGTCGCCGAGCGTCCCGGAGAGCTTGATCAGGCCTTCGTCGAACGTGTCAAATTGATCGAGCTGAACGTCTTGCCTGAGCGCCGTCGCCAAGTGGATCGCGTCCTTCGGTTTGACGTTGTGTTCCCAGACGAGACGCCGAGCGTCCTCCGCGATGAAGCGGTCAACGTCGCGCACCACGATCCACTTGTGCCGGAAGAACGCCTCCATCTCGTGGGCCTTGGCGGCCGGCATCTTCGGCTGACCCTTCAACCAAAGCACTTCGGCGATCGTCAGCGCTGAAGTCACGAGCACCACTCGACCGCCTTGGGCGGCTTCCAAGACCGGTCGACACAGCGACGCCTTGTCGGCCTCGTTGCTGAGCCAGCCCAAGAAAGCCACGGAGTCCCAGTAGCGATAATCCATCAGTGAGCCGACCGAGCGGACTCACGGATGGTTTCAGGAGCCGGCAAATCGTCCTCTGCGGGAAAGACAAACAAGCGGCTTGCTACGATGCTCACACGATCGCCGGAGCTCCGAGATCGAATCGCGCCGGTGACCGCAACCCGCTTTCCGAAGGCCTTCAGCACGGCCTCCCACTGAACGCGTGAAGTGAAGTAACACGTGACCTGTCGTCCGGTGAGTGGATCGTAGACGAGGAACCGGCGCTTGCCGTGAATGATGAGGCCTTCGAGCTGGCCTTCAACGGTCCCGATGCTCTCAAACTCCGGCTCAAGGACTGCGTCGACGTGCTCGACCATCCGGTTGGAAAGGGCGACGGCGCTCCCACTTCCGTTGCTGACCTTGACGCTAGGAGTCTCTGGGCCCGTCAGGTGAGCCAGGTTACGCAGACTCTCGAGCGCCGCGTCGTTGAAATGCTTGGGCCGTTTCGGAGAGCGTTCGAGGGCTCGGAGACCGGACGTGACGGTAGCAGCGATCCGAGGAACAACGGCGGCCCTAACTTCCTTCTTCGCCGCCTGTGGTGCGACCGCCAGGCTGAAGCTTCCGCCCTTGGCCTCGGTGATCACATACCGGATCGCATCGCGGCCTCCGACGCCGGTGACCTCTCTTCCAACCTCGCGAAGGAGCGTCGTCCACGCCTCGAGGGCCTCGCCGAGTCGGGCGAGGGTCACCTGGCCGGTCAGTTCCAGCCGAAGGCCGTGATCCGAGTGGGCACGCTTTTTGGCCATTTCGCTCTTTGATCGCACGCGGGCTAGAGAAGTGTACGCCCCCCTCTATCGGCACTGCCAGCAAAAACCGCAGCCGGTTGCCGCTCGACGCGTACAGAATCGTCGCTTGACGGCGCTGTCTGACAGTGTATTACACTGTCAGACGTGACGCCCGTCCGAAAGATCGCCACGTTCCGCTTCGACGACGAGCTGCTCGAGGGCCTCAAGGCCGTGTACGAGCGCGACGGTATCGCACCGTCAGAGCAGGCGCGTCGCGCGGTGCGGAAGTGGCTGGAGGCAAAGGGTGTCATGAAGACGGACCGACAGCGCGCGAGCAAGGCGCGCCGCCGGTCCTAACCCGTCCACCTGTGTAACCAGGTCGGCGAGCTGCGAAGAAGTGTAGCCCGCCGGCCTCCCGTGCGTGACGCACGAAGGAGGCCCGATGTCCGATCCCGATCCGTCTCTGCGTGAGGCGCTCACCGAACTGTCGAACGCGCTCCACCTCGCCCGTCCGCTCGCGCGCGCCCTGCGGATCGACCTGACCGAACAGGCCCGCACGGCGGTCCAAGTCGAGGCGGCCATTGATCGCGCCGTGCACGCCCTCGACCAGGCGAGGAAGACCGGAGGCGGATCGTGACCCTCGGAGCACCTCGCGCCGTCGGCTACCGCCGCGTCAGCACTGCGGAACAGAGCGGCTCGGGGCTCGGCCTCGAGGCGCAGGCCGCCGCGATCGCCGGCGCCGCCACACGGCTCGGCGTCGAGCTCGTCGACATGCACACCGACGCCGGCGTCTCGGGCGGGCTGCCGCTCGAGCAGCGCCCGGCGCTCGTCGCGGCGCTCGACGCCCTGCGCCGCGGCGACGTCCTCATCGTCGCCAAGCGCGATCGGCTCGGTCGCGACGTGCTCAACGTCGCGATGTTCGAACGGCTCGCCGAGCGCAAGGGCGCGCGCATCGTCTCGGCCGCCGGCGAGGGCACGGACACGAACGATCCGACGTCGCGCCTCATGCGGCAGATCGTCGATTGCTTCGCCGAGTACGAGCGCGCCATCATCCGGGCCCGCACGCGTGCGGCCCTGGCCGTGAAGCGCGGCCGCGGCGAGCGCGTCGGCGGCATCCCGTTCGGGTACCAGCTCGCCGGCGACGGCCGCACGCTCGCGCCGCACGCGCTCGAGCAGCGCGCCCTGGCCATCGTGCGCGAGCTGCGCGTCGCCGGCGCGAGCGTCCGCGCGATCGCCGAGACGCTCAATCGTCGCGGGTTCCGGTCGCGCACCGGCCGGCCGTGGGTGCATCAGAGCGTCCACATGCTCGTGAGGACGTCGATCGCGCCGCCGATCGGCGCGACGCCGGCGCCCGTCGTCGTCGACGTCGCTCGCGCCCTGGCAAGCCACCGGTGAGTCGCTTGACGCACCGCGTGGGCGAAAGCTCGAACTTGTAATCGTGAACTCGTCAATCGAAGGAGGCCGTCATGTCGAAGTCGTCGAAGAAGTCGAAGTCGTCCCGCGGGTCGAAGCCGCCCACGCGCCGCGAGCTGGAGCACGCCGAAGCCGTGATGCTCGAGCTGCAGCAGGCGCGCGGGCAGTTGACCATCCTGCAGCTCGCGCTGCAGGCGCTCAGGAATGGTGACGAACTCTGGGTGGATGCGAACCTCGGGTGGCTCGCGGTCGAGGAGGGGTTTGAGGCCCTCGACGCGCGGATCGCCCGCACGTACGAACGCCTCGGTGACGCATGGCCAACGCCGAGCCGGCGTCCGGAGGCGCGCCCGCCCGCGTAGTCGGTCCAACGGCCCGCCCGCGGGGTAGGACCCGCGGGAAGGCCTGACCCGTCACCTGCATCAGCAGGTCGGCGAGCTGCGCGGATTGTAGGCTCGTCGGCCGTCCCAAGGAGGCCGTTATGTCGAAGTCGAAGAAGAAAGCGAAGCCCCCGAAGCCGTCGCCCACGCCCGGGAAGAACAACGGACCCACGGTGCGCGAGCAGCTCGAGTACGCGGAGCGGATCATTGTTGTCGCGCGGGAGGTGCTCAAGCCGATCGGCGAGGGCGCGGAGTTCGATACCGCGGCGATCATGGCCATCGAATCGCTCTTGGTCGACGCGGAGGTGGCCGTCGAGGCCGTGCTCGGCTCGTTGAGCCCCGGCGCGGACGAGCGCCTGCTCGAGGTGCGGACGTCAGGCCGCGGTTATCCGCTGAGGCCGGCGGTCTAGGGCTTCGCGATCTCGTCAACGGAACGCGTCGGGGCAGGCGGCGCGCAGTCGCTCGAGGACGCGCGCCGCCACCTCGGCCGTCATGGGCGTTTCGCTGCCCGCCCAATCCTCCTCGGCGAGCTGATAGGTGGCGAGCAACGGTTTCCCCTCCACGACGCCGAGCGCGCGCACGGAGCCCGGCCATGGCTGCCCAATGACCAGAGTCCCGAACGCGTCGTCGACGATCTGATAGGTCCACATCGTCCGCCCGTAGCGAATGAAGAGTTGCAGCGGCGCGTCGAACGCGCGCTCGGCCTTCGTCGCGTACAGCTTGTCGTAGAGGTGGCCGCAGACCCGACGGGCATCGTCGGCGGGGAACGCCGCGCGGCGCGCGGTCCAGTCGTCGCAACTGCATTCGAGCCGCGCCAGATTGAGCGTGACGTTGCCCGCGCGATAGGTGCGATCGAACTTCGCGGGGAGCGGGCCGATCGTCAGGTACTCGCGCACGCGGCCTCCCGGCTGGAGTCTATCCAATCGCGACGAGGCGCGCACACCCGTGCGAGAATCCGGGCCGGCATGGCGCGCCGGCCCGGAGACGTCAGCGTCGAGGTGATCTTCAGTCTCGAGGAGCTGGCCGTGCTCGAGCAGCTGCAGGCGGTCATGCACGCGAGCTCGCTCCAGAACGCCATGCGGCTCATCCTCGGCGACGTGGTCGCCGAGCTGGGCCTCGGCGCGCCAGGGATGTTTGCCGAGCGCACGATCAGTCGACGCGTCGCCAGGCGCGCGACGCCCTGTGCTACTTCTTCGGTGGCGGCGGCGCGGGCTGCGACGGTTGCGGCGACGGCCGTCCCGGCCGCGGTGGGGACCACGTTGGGCCGCCTCGCGTGCCGGACGGCTGTCGAGTAGGTGAAGGAGTGACCGGCTTCGCCAACGGGTGTCTCCGGTTTTAGGGGCCGAACGGCGCATTGAGGTACGCGAATCTCGCGAGGAGCCCAATGCCGATCACGAGCGAGAAGGTGGCCACGAGCCCGGTCAGGCTCGTCCAGAAATTCCAGTGGTTAGCCGGCGCGGGCTCGTGGTTCTGAAGCGCTTCCAGGCGCCCGATCTCGCGATCGAACGCCCACGCGCTGAAGTGCTGACTCAACAGACTCGCGAGGAGACCGAGCAACAAGATTCCCCACGCTGTGAAGAGCAGGCCGGCCTGGTGCACCGGCGGCCGCGGCGCGAGTTTCTCGAGAAACGTGATCGAGAGCACCAGCGCGCCAGTCGCTCCAGCAGTCACCATCTGTTCCGCGCGCTGGTAGCCGCGTTGACGCTCACCGAGCAGCAGCTTCCGCTCCTCGAAGTACTCCTCGGTGGTGAGGTACACCGTGTCCGTCTTGGGCGCGGTGTTCGCTGGGGAGCTCATCGTCGCCTGGCTGCTGCTAGCTGTCTGCTAGCTCATGAAGTCGTCGAGGTTCCTGCGATCCCGTAAGTGCTTGCAAAGATTGGAGCCGGCGCGCGGACTTGAACCGCGGACCTGCTGATTACGAATCAGCTGCTCTACCAACTGAGCTACGCCGGCCCTGGCGTGAGTGCCTCGCTCGATCGCGAGTCGAACGCCCTTCTGCGACCATTCAGTTTACTACGTCCTCCTCAAAAAGCTGACCCGCGCCAGCTCGTTCCCGGCACCTGTCGTACCCGTCGTACCTTGTATGTTGAGGGTGTCGCTTCCGCGATGAGGTGAGCCCGTTCGTACCTGGGATCACCCCGGAAGACAGCTGGGGCCCCTCATCGCGTAGCGGCACC